>ENA-UOUJ01000832-UOUJ01000832.1-activated-sludge-metagenome-genome-assembly--contig:-NODE-832-length-18210-cov-3.668080_pt1 | contig 18210 bp, 15 predicted proteins | sample MGYA00249839_ERZ747224 | MGnify/ENA primary metagenome ERZ747224 (study PRJEB28782, sample SAMN03220277) | activated sludge metagenome | biome: wastewater; feature: sewage sludge; material...
AGTTCTTGCATCGGATACGATGACTTTAAGAACACGCCCCACGCATCTCCCCAACCTTCTTCCATAAACCAGTTGGCAAAATCTGTAGCCTTTCTAAATACAAACAAATAAGGCGCAACACCTGAAAGCGACTCTTCGCTGCCCCCACGATACAGTGAATCATGCTGCGCATTCTTCTCTTTTGCAAGATTCATTTTGTTGCCCATGCGGGCAGCGTCGAGCAAAATATAGTTGAGGTGCTGTAGCATAAAAAATCCGGCAGTTAAGATAAGAAGAAACCTCAGTTTTAGCGACAGTATTGTTCGTACAAGTTACTTGCTGGACTATATTTCTGACTTAGGAGAAAACTAATAACACCGCATGCTTCTTCGGTTTTTCCGACTGCTGCATAGTTATAACCCGCCTTGTAATTTTTATAGTTCATTTTAAAGGCTTGTCCGAAGAAGCGATAAGCTCGTTCTAAATTATCAGCTTCATAAAGTTTTTCTGCTTCTTTAAAATACCAATCATCCGTCAAACACTTACCGCCGTCAATTTTGAAACTAATAGGAAGTGTATAATACACTTTTACCGGTTTACCATCTTGCATTCCTGGTCTCCACAATCCACTCATAGATTTTATAACCCGTCTTGCTTCCTTATCAAGAACAGGGTCTGTACTAAACACTGTGGTTACATCGGTAATGCTTCCATCTTCCGCCACCACAAACTTACTGAGCGACTTTCCCTGAATACAGTTTTCTCTGGCTGCAAGTGGGTAGTTTAGGTGTTCTCGCAAGTAGTTGCCTAAGGGAACTTTCATTTCAGGCATCCTTTCTACGTAGGTGAGAATGTTACTTTTAGGCTGGCTCGTATCTATTGGTCGTTCGGTATTCTCTGCTGGTTGTGCTGTAGCAACAAGAGAAAGCAACAATAGCATTGTCGTGAAAAAACAGTTCATGCGTAAAGGTCTGATGGCGTTAATGTATCAGTATGTGCATAAAACTACATTTACTATTCGATTTGCAAAAACTGCTTACAATATGTGAATTCAGAATCCCGTTTGCCGTGCGTATAACGGAAAATAGTTGGGGCAAGGTTCACTTAATATTTTTTCAACCGCTCCTGATATTGGTTGGCATAAACATCAAACTGCGACCTGAAATTTTTATCAATCGAGTTGATGCTACGGGTACATTCCTTGCAGTTATACAGCAATTCTACTTTACCTTTTTCGGGTGCACAAGCTGCATGGGTTGAGAAAAAATCGGACTTCGCTACAGGCTTTGCACCTTTCTCTTCTTTACCGGTATGCTCATAGACAATATCTGTCAAAGAAATTCGGGTCTTCACGTCTTTTACTTCTATTAGCAGCACTGCATTTAGGCTAAGGTTTTCAACACAGTCATTAAAATTACCCTGGTATTGCCAGCTTACGGGTATGGTTATCGTTCCTGCTTTTTTGTCTGAATTATAGTTTGCATTCATCATTCGTGCAAAGCCCAAAGCGCGTTCATACACTTCATCTTGTGTAGTTGCAGTATTAACTTTAAAAGCCCGCCGTAAGACTACAGGTTCACGGTTTATCTTAAATGTATTTGCCGTTTTATTTCCGGCATTGCCGAAATGGTAGGATGCTTCCTGAATGTTTTCAGAGGTTTCCGTTGTTGTGCTGTCCTCTGTTTGTGCTATGGAAGCAAGGGATATCAGAGAAATGGTAAGGGAAAGTAATGCAGTTTTCATTTTCTCGTTATTGGTGCAGCAACAGTCATGTTAATACTATGCCTTTGCACGGTAATTGATTGTTAAAGGAAAAATTGGTTTCCTTAGAAGGACTGGAGTCAGGATGGATTTCCACAAATAAAGAAAGCCGGTAGAAACCGGCCTTCGTGATTTTTTAGAATTGATTACCGACTATTAAGACGGCACATCGTAGAGAATTGTGAGTTGGTTTTGAAGTAAATTTTGAAAAGACACTTCGATGTGAATGGATGGGAAAACTTGTATTTCCTTAAGTTGTGGGAACTGCTATTTTTGTTTGTTCAAAATGTGTTTATGCAATCTTTTGATTTTAAGAAGTTAATGCCGCATGTGTGGGTGGTGCTGGGCTTTTTGGGGCTGGCGCTGTTGTTTTGCTACCCGGTGCTGGAAGGTAAGGTGCTAAGTTCTGGCGATAATATAAGCTGGCAGGCAATGTATCATGAAGCGAAGATGTACCACGATAGTACGGGCATCAACCCGCTGTGGACGAATAATATGTTTGGCGGTATGCCGCTTTATACGATTGGCATTCCGGAGTCGAATAATTATTTAGGCTTGTTTCAACTGTTGGTGACGAGTGTGCTGGCAAAGCCGGTGTATTTTTTCTTTTTGGCAATGGTGTTTTTTTATGTGCTGATGTGTGTGATGGGTGTAGATAGGTGGGCTGGTGTGATAGGAGCTATTGCCTATGCGTTTATATACAATGCTGTGCTGGTGGCGGCAGGGCACGAGACAAAAGTGTTTGCAATATCGTACTTACCAGGTGTGCTGGCTGGGCTGGCGCTGGTGTATCGTGGCAGGTGGGCTACGGGCAGTGCACTGTTGGGTGTGGCATTGGCGCTTATGGTATCGTCCAACCACTTTCAGATCATGTATTATGCGTTTATACTAATACTGTTTTATGTGGTAGGGAAGTTTGTAATAACGATCAGGGAGAAGGGCGATGTGAAGGCGTTTTTTGTACGGTCGGGTATAGCGCTGGTGGTGGCTGCAATAGCTGTGGGTCCGTCTATGGGTTATATACTTACTACACGCGAATATGCAAAAGTGACGATGCGTGGCGGCGAAAGTGAACTTACCATAAACAAATCGGAAACGAAGAAAGCAGGCGGGCTTGATAAAGATTATGCGTTTCAGTGGAGTAGTGGGGTAGGGGAATCGTTGACAATGATGATACCATATTTATATGGCGGCTCATCGGGCGAGCCATCAGAGAAAGCACCGGAAACAGAAAGTCTTACGGGTGGTCAATATCCTCAGTTGCCATTATACTGGGGTGGACAGAATTTGGGAATTGCAGGGCCACAATACTTTGGGGCAGTTATTTGTTTCCTTTTTGTGCTGGGAATATTTGTGGTACGCAGTGGGCATAAATGGTGGATAGTAGCTATGTGTGTTTTAGCGATTATGATGAGTTGGGGCGATCATTTTAAAACATTTAATTACTTCTTGTTCGACAACCTGCCGATGTACAATAAGTTTCGTGTGCCTACCATTATACTTTCTATTCCTCAGTTGTTGTTTCCGCTGTTGGGTATGTGGGGGTTGACGGAAATATTGCGCGGACATATAAAAGGCGAAGAGCTTTGGAAGAAAGTAAAGATGGCAGGAGGAATAACGGCAGGTTTATGTGTGCTTGTTGGACTAGGTGGAAGCATGTTTTTTAGTTATAGCAATCCGGCAATTGATGCACAATTACCAGAGCAGTTAATAAAATCATTGAAAGAAGATCGTGCAGCTTTGGCTACAAAAAGTGCGCTGACGAGTGCGGTTTATATTTTACTTGCAGCAGGGTTGATTTGGGCTTTTTATAAAGAGAAGATCAATAGAAATATATTGGTTGGTGGAATAGGATTGCTTGTGGTAATAGATATTTTGTCTGTCGCTTCCAACTATCTGAATGAAGACAATTATCAGGACGCTTCGGATTACGAAAATGTATTTCAGCCAAGACAGGTAGATCAGCAAATACTTCAGGATAAAGATCCTTACTATCGCGTGCTCGACCTTTCTAAAAATGTTTACAACGATGCAACTCAGGCTTATTTCCACAAGTGTATTGGTGGCTATTCACCCGCTAAAATGGAAATATATCAGGATTTGATAGACATACAAATGGGTGGTGTCCATTCAGGAGGTAAGTTTAATGCACAAGTGCTTAACATGCTCAATACCAAATACATCATTTTCCAGCCGGGTCAGCAAGCACAGGCTCCGGTTTACCAACCCAATGCTGGCGCACTTGGCAATGCCTGGTTTGTAAATGAAATAAAATGGGCAAAGACAGCCGATGAGGAAATGTTGAATGCCGCCGCTCTGGGCGATACAGCCATGGTTGCGAACGCTTTTGAGCCATCGCGCACTGCAATTATCCGTTCCGGTTTTGAAAAGCAATTGGCAGGTTATCAGTTTGGAAAAGACAGTGTAGCGTCTATCCAACTTACAAAATATGGACTGAACGATCTTAGCTATGTGTCGAACAATAGTCAGAGTGGGGTGGCAGTTTTCTCCGATATTTATTATCCCCACGGTTGGGAAGCGTATGTAGATGGAAAGCAGGTGGAAATACTTCGGGCAAACTATGTATTGCGGGCTATCAAAATTCCGGCAGGGCAACATAAAATTGACTTCCACTTTCGCCCTAAAAGCTTTGCCACCGGAAATACTATTGCTATGATCAGCAGTATAGTGTTAATTGGGCTATTGCTTGCAGGCATCTATGTAGCTGTGAAAGGAAAGAAAGAAGATACCGTTATTGAAGAACAAACAGAACTATAGCATATTTTCTTAACCAGCACTATTGGCACAGGGAACAGTATATAAGTCGGTATTTAAAAACGCTGCTTATATCTTCTTTATAAAGCTGTTCCCTGCTTTTGCCGGCATTATTGTACTCATTCTTTATTCCAGAAATCTTTCTCAGGAAGACTACGGAATCTACCAGGATTTTTGGGTGAAACTCTTATTGATTGGAACCCTTGTGTATGCAGGACTTCCCGTCACCATCATTACCTATCCGGCAGATGTCGTAAAGGGTTTTATCAAAAAAATTACTACCAAACATTTACTGCTTTATGCAATGTGGGCGCTATTATGGGCGGCTGCATTTTGCTATTTTTTTCGCAATGCAGCAATAGGAATTTGGTTGCTTGTGCCGTTTTTATTGTTGTATGCTATTCATGCTGTGCAGGAAGCAATGCTTATGGCATCGCAGAAAATGAAAGGTTTGCTTGCGGTCAATTTTTTATATGCTGTTTACTTTCTTTTCCTGCACATTCACTTTCTCAAAAACTACAGTCTGCATCTGCTGATTTTGGGGTTAATGATAGGCTCAATAGTTAGAGCCATTATTCTTCTGAGCCTCACGATTATTGTTTATAGAAAGGTAGCGGCTGTTTCCGCGCAGGACCAGCAGTTATCCAAAGCCCGCAGCCTTTGGTTGCATTTAGGATTCTACGACCTTATCCAAACTCTTTTCCGTTACGCAGATAAATTTATACTTGCAAGCTTTCTTTCCGCAAGTGTATTTGCAGTTTACTTCAATGGCGCACAATCTGCAGAAGTGCCTCTGTTACCATATTTGCTGGGAGCGGTTGCGAGTTCTTTACTCCTTCAGTTATCCGACAAAAAAAACAATCCTTATCAATCGTATAAATTGCTTCGGGATTCCGGTAAATTACTGTCGTGCATTGTATTTCCTCTGTTCTTCTTTCTTTGGTTTTTTGCGCACGAAATTTTTGATGTGGTCTTCACCGAAAAGTACAAGGATTCTGTTCCCGTTTTTCTTATGGCAATTCTGGTATTACCGCTGCGCTCTTATAGTTATACCACCATGCTCCAACATTTGCATAAGGGAGCTATTATTAATAAAGGTGCTGTGCTCGATCTTTTGCTTGCGCTCGGTTTAATGTATCCATTCTATCAAATATTCGGGCTGCCGGGTGTGCCATTGAGCTTTGTGATCAGCACGTACATTCAAGTGGTTTATTATCTCTGGCATACTTCCCGTTTCATAAATGTTCCGCTCCTACAACTCTTGCCTTTGAAAGACTGGGTATTAAAATTAGTGGTGTATGGTTCTTTGATTGGCTCAATGCACTTTTTTCTTCACGCACAAGCTGGCGATTATTCTTTAATGGTTGGCGCAGCATTCACATTGCTGATAGTGTTGGTAAGCATAAAGCTGACCACAAAAACCTGGATGAAGCGCTAAGAAATACCAATTTTCAAAAACATAATTTCCACGTCATTAGGAAATTGTTAATCGAGCATTATATTTGTCCTCAAATGTTTATCTAATGAAAAAACACATTTTTCCAGCACTACTCATCGGAGCGATAATGACAGTTGCTCCTTCACAATCGGATGCGCAGATTCGTAATGATCGCGGCACATTTAACATGCCTGGAAAAGGCGATGTATTGGTTGAAACACAAGCACGCATCAATTTAGGTGGCGGCAGTCTTTTCGATCTGAATGATGGATTCCTATGGAACCTGAACAATGGTTTGGACATTGGCGCAAACAACTTTTCCAGCAGCAATTACTTTCCGATGCTTAAGGTTCGCAAGTTTACCAGCGACAACACTGCACTGCGTTTTCTCTTGAACATTTCTTATAATTCGCAGCGTGTGGATGGACCAGTAGTAGATACCAATTTGAATAATTTTGGCATTGGCGTTGGCATGGGCTTTGAAAAAATATTCAAACCTGCAGAGCGTCTGAACACCTACATTGGTGCCGATGTAATGCTTGGTTATGCAAGAATGGGTGCAAAGATTGATGGACCAGTTGATAACAATATTGATCAGGGAGCATTTGGTTTTGGACTTCGTGGTTTTACAGGAATGGACTATTATTTCCTTCCTAAAGTATATGCCGGTATCGAATTGGGCTGGGGCTTAAGCTATAACAGATATGGTGTTGTAAACTTCACAAACGGAGACAACAACAGAACATCTTCTGAGTTTACACTTACACCTTATGTAACTCCGGTATTCCGTCTCGGTTACGTTCTTGGTGCAACCAAAAAAATGCGTGGTAATGGCGAGCCTACTTACCGCTCTAACGATGGTGGAGACGATGAGTAAGACAACGCGCCTCTATCTATAATTGTGTTTTGATTTATAACTGCCGGATGAATTTCATCCGGCAGTATTTTTTATAGTTTTTGTTTGATAATTCCCGAAATCTCTTGTATTTTGACCTCATGAAGAAAAAAGTATTCCTCTTGATTTTTTCAATCATTGCAGTAGCCGGCTTTTCAACTTTACAATCTTGTCAGAAAAGTGCTTTTCCAAGAGATCCTTATCGGGGTGCCAGTGCCAATCCCAAATCTCATCCTATGAAGCACGACAGAGCAAAAGCTACCCGCTCGTACCGGGCCGTGAAAGTTAAGCGTACTTATTAATAGCGTTCACCAGCAGATAATTTGCGGAGCCCTCATGCAGGGCTTTGTTTGTTTTATTGCCGTTCGTTGGCTATAATCATTTGGATTGCGCCGTTTGCCTGATAATCGTATCGAAGAGTTATGTAGGGATACTTTCGGCGTAATGCTTCAGCCAATTTTATTTCTGCCGGCCAATCGGAATTAATATCCATTTTTATTGTTTGCCCCGCTTCAAAATTTTCCGATTCGGTAGCAATTTTATATTCAATGGTTGAAACGGCTTGAGCTATATCCATAAGGGGAAAATAAAAAAAACCGGAACAAGTCCGGTTTCTATCTAAGGATTTTTTTCTTATTTCTTAAGTACGATCCATGAAGCATCGTTCATTGATGCACCAAGTGTGTCGCGCAATGTAAGATTTGAAGTTGATAAGGCTTTAATCTCGAAGTACGATGTATCTGTACTACCAGCGAATGTGCTAATCATTCTCAGTGCATTTTCATTATTTACAAGTTCCCAGGTACCGCTAAGTCCTATTGGAAGACCCATAACATTGAATACTGCTGCTGCTGTTCCATTGTTATTGAATGTCATTGTACCGGACATGGTAGTGTCTGAAGCATTTTCAACTTCCCCTGCATCAATAATTCCATTATTGTTAGCATCTGTACCGCCTTGGGAAATAGTCCATGCTCCCGTAATCATGTCACGACGACTTTGGTCTTTATCGTCTTTCTTACATCCCGCGATCATTGCAGCTACAACAGCGATAGACAAAGTAAGTTTTTTCATAAAAATGTATATAGTTTAAGAGGCGCAAAAGTAAAGGCTTTCAAACCTTATGCCAAAAGAAAAATAAAATATTTTTTTCTTGAAAATATCAAAATGTTTTTACACCCAGAGTCATATAAAAACTCCTTCCTTCTCCCGGAATAATTCCCGGACCGGGATAGCCAATAGCTCTGCGGGTGAAATAAGCAGCGTTGGTGAGATTATTAATGCTGCCTTCAATGCTAAGCCAGCGCAAGTTCCAGCCAAGAGATAGATCCATAAGACGGTACGCGGGAATCATTCCATTCACTGCGGAATAATCTCCTTCTTTTGCATTGGTTGCATCTGCATATTGCTCGCTTAGGTAACTGAATTGCCAGGTGAGTTTGAATTGCTTCCAGGAAGCCTGAACGCCGGTTTTCCAATTGATCAACGGAACGTATTGCACCGAACTTCCCTGCACATTTGGAATAGGACTTTCAGTGTATTCAGATTTGGTGAGCGTAAGGTTTGAATATACCGCAGTAGTCCAATTTTCGTTTTTTACTTTGAAAAGTTTGAGTACATCCATTTCTAAAAAAGATTCCATCCCATAGATTCGTGCTGCTCCCACATTGCCACGCTTGCGGATCACCATATTTCCTTTTGTTGCCCAATACTCATCAATCTTGTTGCCGTAAAAAAGATAAAAGCCATTTACATCGAAGCGGATAACGTCCTTAAAAGTTCCGCGCAATCCTAAATCTGCGCTGTATCCTTTTTCATCTGAAATATTCGGATCAATCTCAAACGAAGGGTTAGTAGTTCGGATGTCGCTGAAAGTAACTGACCGATAGTTTTGTGAAATGTTTCCGTAAGCTTCGAGCAATGGATTGAATTTATAACTGCTGCCCACACCGCCTATGAAAAAACTGCGTGGCCGTTGCAAGTTCTCATAAGTAATACTATCCAGAATGGTATTTCCTGCATTGTCTTTATAGCGGGTATTGAAAGAGCCGTTGGCACTCGTATTGATATATTCTATCCGAATGCCCGGTGTGATACTCCACTTGTCCGTAATGCGAAAAATATTTTCAGCGAAAAAAGCATAGTTCACGTTCGGGTATTCATAGTCATGAAGCATTTCAGTTGCTTCACTAACAGGAAAATTGAAATCCGCGCTGCTTCCATTTACTACATTTCCCTGCATACTGGTGCTCTGTCCTTTATAAGCACGCACACCGGTCAATAAATTCATTGTTTTGTTGCCGATAGAATAACGATGCAATAGCCTCGATTCGAGCGTCATGTTTTTGAAATTGCCTTTCAGCAAATCGCGCGGCGCTTTGCCATCATCATACTGGTCGGGTCTGTTTTGGCGAAAGCCTATTGCATTTCTTTCAGCTATCAAACCGAAAGCTCTTGTTTGTAAACGAGTGCGTGAAGAAATATGGTAATCCCATTCAAGATCGAGAAGATTCCAGTTTACAGCAAACCAGTTGCGTGCTCGGTTACTTTGTCTCGGATCATCCTGAAACATTTTATCGGTGAGTCCGCCGGGCTGCTGCGATAAATATTGCAGATGGCTGTACTCGATTCCGAACATGTGCTTTTCATTGAAATGATAGTGCAAATCGAAATAACCATTAAACGATTCAAAGCCATTGTTAGGTCTCCAGCCATTGCCGCGTTTATAATGTGCGTAGGCATAGTAGCTGAGTTTTCCAACTGTTCCGCCAATGCTGTTGAATGACCCAAAGAAACCGAATGACCCAACAGTTTGTTTGCTTTCCACTCCGAATTTTTTGCTGCGGTCTTCGGGTTGTTTCATTTCAAAGTTGAGCAAGCCACCGAATTGCGTTCCGAATTGTAAACTTGCTGCGCCTTTAATAATCTCAATTTTCTTTAGCGCTTCTGCAGGAGGCGTGTAGTAGCTTTCAGGATAACCGAGTGCATCTGCACTAATGTCGTAACCATTTTGGCGAACATTGAAATTGGCAGTACGGTTAGGATCAAGTCCACGGCCGCCGATGCTTAGTTGTAAACCGGAACCATCATTCTCAAAAATATTCAGTCCCGCAACTTTTGCATAAACCTGACGTGCATTGTTGGTTGCTTTATTTACGTTGAGCATTTCCACATTGATCACTTCCGATTTTTTTCCGGCTGCAATCTTCATCCCATCCACCTGATACATGTGTCCGAAATTGCTCTTCCTGTTATCTTTTATCTCTACTTCCTGCAAACGCTTGGTGGTATCCTGCGCCTCAGAAAGGACAGGACATAGACAAGCGCAAAGCAAACAAACTCTAAAGCCCATATATCTTATCGCTGTAAGCGAGTATCCAATTTTTGTTTCTAAATGAATCGTATTCTTTTGCAAGATTTACGGTTGTATCTGCAAACAAACGGCTGCGTCTTCCATTGAGCGTTACATAAACCGTTGCTCGTACTTCTGGTTCCTTCATTCCTTGTTGTCTAAAATAATCGCGCAACATGTGTGCATATTGCAGCATGAAATCTGCCTGCGTTGCCATCATTTTTTCCTGGTTCTTTGTAAGAAAATCGTTGTTGTTGACAGCTACGGTTTTTCCCGTTGCCGCATCTTTCACCACAAACTGCGCGTAACCCATTTTTTCCATTAGCATCACACGCCATGAAAAACGATAGCCTTCTTCTGTCCAAAACAATTCTCCTTTATGCAACAAATACCGCCACGGAAAAACTAACTGAAAGCTGAAGAAGCATACAAATAAAACCGTCAGAAATTTTTGTGAGCGCGGCGCAAAACCAAATGCGGTGTTACTCGCTGCAATGGGAAGTTGCGAAAATCGTTGCTTCATTCCTGAAAACAATGCATCAATTGATTTACTGTCGAAGAAAATAAGCGTTGCCAAAATCATGATGTAGGGAAACATCCCAATCGGAAACAAAAGCGATGTCATTACATGAAAAACAATGACAGTCACATAAGCAAACGGTCTTGTTTTTTTATTAAGCAGAAAGAACGCAATAGTAAGATCGTAGATAGCGCCAAACCAACTAAATAAATACGCCACCCAAACTTCATTGAATAAGGAACCTATTATCGGCATATCGTTTTTAGCAGGAAGCCACAGGCGCAAAGGCATTGCTTCGAGCAACCAGTCGCTGTTGAGCTTTGCAAGACCTGCATAGCAATACACAATTCCCAGCATCAATCTTATACTTCCCACTGTCCATAAGGGGATTTGCCTTTTCAGGATCGAAGGTTTGCGCCATGCGTCTATTGAAAAATTTACATGAGCAGGTAACCACATCATTAAAAACAAAACCAGACTTACGAAGTAGTAATGATTGAGATAATTGGTTTTGTCTAAAAGTTCAATGTAGGTGAAACTTAAAAACAAAAGCAATGCAGCTATTCTGTAAAACAGTCCTAGTGCAAACATCAATGCACTCAACCCGCAAACGATGAAAAGTGCATAGGTGTAAGATCCAAGAGGCTGGATGAATTCAAAGCCGTAGTAATGAAAAAAGAATTTAGGCTGAATGTATAATTCTTCGATCCATCCTTTGAGCCAAAAACGAACGATGCCGCCAAAGATCATCAGTCCAAAAACAATTCTAAAAAAAGCAAGAGCAGCCGAGTAAACCGGCTTGCCCAAATAGCTTTTAGAAAAAATATTTTTGAGATTGTAGGTCATGTTAATTAATCGCCGTCATTGTCCACATAAGTGATAGAAATGCCAAACGCAGAAACCATATCCACTTTTAGTAGAGGAACTACATCCTGCAACTGATCGTAAAGACCAAGCACCGCCGGACGATTATTTACAACCGCTTCTTTAATGGGTGTATTCAGATTATTCAGTGCAGTAATTGCTTCATTCATTTCGTCTGAAATAATATCGGACATCAGTTTGTCCTTATCCATTGTACCTATTGACGCGAGATAGTCTTTTATGCCTGCGCCATCTGTAGCGCCATCGTAGCTTTTTCCTTCATAAAAATTGCTTACGGCATTCAGTGCAGTTTTTGCAAGCTCGTTGGAAAGAGAAGGTGTGTAATAAGCTTCCGTAAGTTGTGGCAAAGCATTACCCGTCATTGCGCCAGCGGGCAAACCAATTTTTCCTGAGCGCAAATACCTTTCATAGTAAAGCACATAAGCGTTCACCATTTTAGAAAGCGAACTGTTCACATCCGTACCTGTGCGATCTGTAAAAGTAGTTTTATAAGAAGCCCAGGCATTATTCACTGTTTGCGTTTTCTCAACCATTTTGTTCACCACATCCTGCAAATACTTTTTACGGTTTTGTGCCAAAGGATCGGTTATGTAAAAACCCACAATGTCTGCGTTCGTAGCTGCAAGACCATTCAACAAAAAATCCAATGCAGGAAAACCCTGTACATCGGTGCTGCCAAACGCTTCAAGATTATAAGTTCCTGATGCAATATTGCTATTCACCTTAGTAACCGAAACCGGATAAATGTTCATGTACATCCGCAGCGAAGCATCTTCCGCCGGATCAAATTCCAGCATTTCGGTACGTTGCCAAATTGTATAAGCTTCCCGCCAGCTTTGCTGTAAAGCATCAAGGTTTGCTTCGTTGGGTGTGGCAGTAAACGATTCAGTTTTGGTCTTCAATTCAGTAAGCTTACCGAGCATGTTTGCATAAGCGGGAATCACATAGTTTTCCGCATAATTGCTCAACATGTTCTTTCTATTCAGATCGTTGTTGTCATTGTTGCCGTTGTCTTTTTTAGTACAGGCAGGGAACAAAACAGTAATCATTCCAAAAGCAAGAAGAAGTTTTTTCATGGTCTCTCATTTAATAGTGTAAAGCGGTTATGCTCATAACCGCTTTGTTTTTTTTTTAAACCAACAGCACAATTAGTGATTAACTACAGCTTCTCTGTTAATGCCCAATGCATCTGCAATTTGATTTCTTACCGCATCAATATCAGCATTGGTCAAATCCCAAAAACCATTTGGTTTATTCATCAACATATTCAGCAATTCATCGGAAAGCGTTTTGTTGATCTTAGCGTCATGCGCAAAGCGAAGGGAGTAAATAAAACCAACACCTTCTGAAAGGGAATGAAAACGTGCGCCATCGCTTGTTGCAGTTTTTGTTTTGTTCAAATAGCTGATGCCTATTGTTGCTACTGCTTTTTCAAGCGACTGGCGGATGATGGAAATTTGCTCATTACGCGTAGTCATATCACTGTTCACAATCGCTGCACGTCCTTTCAGAAAAGCCATATAAACCGCAGCAGGATCGCCATACACACCGTTCACCTGACGAACATAATTTCCGAGGTAAGACTCCAGCCACTTCGTAGCATCGTTACGGTCTTTCTTAGGGAAGTAATCGTTCTTTGTAAGATAGCCATAAGCCTCATCCCAGTGATGTTCCATTTGCGTGTAGTTCTTGCCGGAAACGATTGCCTTATTATCAGCGCTCATTTTTTCGTTGCCGAGATATACGTTGCTGATTTGATCGAGCATCATAGCGCCCATCAATCCTTTTTGAATGAACTGACCGTATTCAAAACCTTTAGCATCAACCAGATATTTTCCATCCAGCAAACCTGCGTTACCCATAGCCGCAGTTTGGTTGTTGGAAAGGCTTGCCCCTGCAATAGCATCAAACCATGAGTTGAAGCGTGTGCGCTCTGCATTTGCATCAACGGTAGAAAACGAAGCAGCAGTTTTAGAAGCAATCGTCTTATCTGATGCTGCATTCAAAGCCGCCGCATTAAACGGACTGTTTTGATGAACGAACATATCTTTCAATTGCGCTGCTTTCACTTCGCTGTTGATACCCGTTTTCATATACGCATCCATTTCCGCCAACATGCTGATGCGTGTGGTTTGTCCGCTAAAATCAACTGTTGTATTGCTGTCTGCCCCTCTGAAAGTATTGAAGTAGCTGGTAGTAGGCGTTAAGGAAGTGTATGGCACTTTTTGCGCAATGATGGGGTTGTTGTCATCATCTTTTTTACAAGAAGCAAATAGCGTAGCAGTGATGCCAATAGCAAGTAATAATTTTTGCTGCATAGAAGGTTTTAAATTTTTAGTGGTGCAAAGCTACCGTTGCACAAATCACTGCATTTCCAAAATCGGGAAATATGACTTGCTAATTTGGGAAGGAGATGGTGAAACCCCTTGAACAAGATTGCTTAAATTTGAAAGGTAAATAGAGATGTAGTGGACAACTTAACCTTATATAGCAAATTGGCGACCTCCGGACGACTTAAAAGCAGAAGTTTCCGACTTTGTTGACTTCCTGGCAACTAAGCGAAAGAAATCACTCGAGAAGAAAAAGCCCAGATATGGCAGTGGGAAAGGCATGTTCGTTATGAAGCCTGACTTTGATGAGCCATTGGATGATTTCAAGGAATACATACACTGATGTGGCAAAATCTATTGGACACACATACCATCATCTGGTATATCAATGGTGACCCAGAACTTTCACAAACTGCAAGAACAGCTATTGAAGCAGACAATACCATCAACTTTGTGAGCATTGCTTCCTTGTGGGAAATTGCTAACAAAATTAGCCTGGGCAAGTTGGAGCTAAAAACACCATTCAACCAAATTAGCAGACAAATAGTAGAAAATGGTTTTGAGGTGCTGCCCATCAGCTTTGAGGACACACTGACTGTCTCCACCTTTGCCATTCCACCACCGAGACCCATTTGACAGAATTATCATTGCTCAAAGCTTCACCAATGGGCTGAAACTGATTTCTAAAGACAGGAACTTTGAACTTTACAAGGCAAAAGTCCTTTGGTAATAAGCCACCACTAATATGTTTTACGAGTATTACCAAGTCTCCCTTTATGCTCCCCACAGCGCTTTCAATGGTAATCAAGATTTATTCTCTTGCGGATAAATCGCAAAAGTGCTACGGATACGTACCTTAGTCGAAACATTTTATAAGATTGTACTTTACAGATTTTGATTTTGACGATGACTTGCTCGATGGTATCGAAGCGATGGGATATGATGTTGCTACCCCCGTGCAGGAGCAAGTGATACCTTGTATTTTAGAAGGAAAGGATGTGATAGCAGCAGCCCAAACAGGCACGGGAAAGACGGCGGCATTTCTGTTGCCCTTAATCCAAAAACTGCTTTCCGAACATCATTCCGAGAGAGAGATCAATGCGTTGATTGTTGTTCCTACAAGAGAGTTAGCGATACAAATTACACAGACGCTTGAAGGACTTGCCTACTACACGCCTGTGAGTTTTATAGCGGTGTATGGTGGCAACGATGGTGCTCTTTTTGCCAATGAAAGAAAGGCGCTTACCACTGGTGCGGATATAGTAGTGTGTACGCCTGGCCGGTTGATTGCGCACCTGAAAATGGGCTATCTAAAATTTGATGGACTCAGATACCTCGTACTCGACGAAGCGGATAGAATGCTTGATATGGGTTTTTATGAAGACCTGATGAAAATAATCAACGTATTGCCGAAGAAGAGACAAAACATGTTTTTTTCAGCCACAATGCCGCCACAAATGCGCAAGCTCGCCAATACTATTTTGGTAAATCCTGTGGCTATAAACATTGCCATTTCAAAACCACCGGAACAAATAAGACAGGGCGCTTTTCTGGTTTTTGAACCGCAGAAGCAGCGTTTAGTGCAGCATATTCTCAAGTTAGAGGAGTTTGGGAGCGTAGTCGTTTTTTGTTCAAGTAAGCAAAGCGTGAAGCAACTGGCAGGCGAATTACGCCAGTTAAATTTTTCAGCGCAGCAAATTCATTCCGATCTCCAACAGCAGGAAAGAGAACAGGTATTGCTTGATTTTAAAAACAAAAAGATCAAAATTTTAATAGCAACTGATATTATTAGCCGGGGCATAGATATAGAAGACATTGACCTTGTTATTAACTACGATGTGCCTCACGACGGAGAGGATTATATTCATCGCATAGGTCGGACTGCCAGGGCGGCATCAAAAGGAACTGCTTATACTTTTGTTACCGAAAAAGAACAAAGGCGTTTTGCCCAGATTGAAAAACTATTGGATAAGCATATTGAAATGCTAAAGGTGCCGGAAGAATTCGGACCTACTCCTACAGCTTCATTTACCGCTGCAAAGCCTAAAAGAAAAAAGCCATTTAAAGGACCACGAAAGCCACCTCGATAAGTTATGTCATTGAACTAGCAAATAGCAAAGCACCTGAGAGATGTTCATTTTGGTGGAAACTGGACAACGGTAAATCTCCAGGACACCTTGCAAGATGTAACATTGGAGCAAGCCACCACCAAAATTCATTCGTTCAATACGATAGCTACACTTGTTTTTCACATAAATTATTACATCGACGCGGTATTGAAAGTATTGCAAGGTGCGCCGCTTAATGCAAAGGATGAACTCAGTTTCAATCATCCGCAGTTTGAAAGCGAGACAGAGTGGCAAGCCTTTCTTACTAAAGTGTGGGAGGAGGCGGAAACTTTTGCCGGATTGATAGAGCAATTACCTGACAGCAAGCTCGAAGAATATTTTACGAATGAAAAGTATGGTAACTACTTCCGCAATCTGCATGGAATTATTGAACATACGCATTACCATCTCGGCCAGATAGTGTTGCTCAAAAAGCTGCTTCTTGACGATAGGGTAGGGTAATGTTTGTTGGGGAAAATTTTATAACATCCAACGACTGACTACTTTCAACTAATCCATTACCTTAGCGACCATATTTCACTTGTACATGGAGAAGAAAAATATTGCCCTGCTTGCCGGCGGTTATTCCGGCGAGTATGTAATATCTATACAGACAGCAAAGACCATCGAAAAAAATCTCAATCCTGATCTCTACAACACTTATAAAATTGTGGTAAGCCGCGATGGATGGTGGTATGAACGAGAAGATGGTGAGAAAATAGAAGTGAATAAAAATGATTTTTCTTTGACGGTTGGTAAGGAGAAAGTTCAGTTCGATTGTGCTTTCATTGCTATTCATGGCACTCCGGGCGAGGATGGCAAAATGCAGGGTTATCTTGACATGCTGCAAATTCCTTACACCACTTGCAATTCCATTGTTTCGGCGCTGACATTCAATAAAAGTTATTGCAACAAAGTGGTGAAGAACTTTAACGTGGTGGGCATTGCCAACTCTGTCCATTTGATAAAAAGTGAACCATATAATATTGGAGCGATACTGGAACAGCTACGGTTTCCTTTGTTTGTGAAGCCCAATGAAAGCGGCTCGAGTTTGGGGGTAAGTAAAGTGAAGTCGGTGGAGGAAATTATGCCTGCTATTGAAAAAGCATTTAAGGAAGATAATCAGGTGTTGATCGAAGAGTTTATAGAAGGCAGAGAGTTAACCATCGGTGTTTACAGAATCGGTTCTTATCTTCAAACACTTCCTCCTACAGAAATAGTAAGCAAGAATGAATTTTTTGATTACGAAGCAAAATACACACCTGGTGTAACCAATGAAATTACGCCTGCCGATATTTCGGAAGACATACACGAGCAACTCAAAACAAAGGCATCTTATATTTACCGCCATCTTAATTGTCGCGGAATTGTACGGATGGATTTTATTCTGCAAAAAGAAACGAACAAACTCTTTTTTCTTGAGGTGAATACTATGCCCGGACAAAGCGAAAACAGCATTGTGCCACAGCAGGTTCGCGCCGCCGGTAAATCTCTTATGGACTTTTATGGTGATCTTCTAGAAGACTCTTTAAAGAACGTTTCACAATAAAGTTTTTACATTGCAGCCTTTGCCCCACTGTGTATGGACAAAAACCTGAAAAATTCTTTTGTATTCAACCTTGTGCTCGTTCTGCTGGTTTGTGCAGGCCTGTACTTTGTATTTTTCTCAAGTCTGGGTTTGCTAACCCGGCATGGAAGTGAAGAAAAAGTACCCAAAGTGATTGACAAAAACCTGAAACAGGCTTACGAAACCCTGGAGCGTATGGGATTTGAAGTAGAAGTTGACTCTTCTTACGACCCTGATAAAAAGCCTTTTGTGGTGCTATCGCAAATGCCGGATGTAAATGCAGTAGTGAAAAAAGGAAGAACTATTTTTCTCACAGTCAACAAAGCGGAGCCACCCTTAACGCCTATGCCCAAGCTTACTGATCTTTCCTACAGAAGCGCTGTGCTGATTTTGGGTAGCAGTAAACTTGCGTTGGGCGATACTATCCATCGTCCCGATTATGCCAAAGGAACCGTGCTGGATATGTTGTATCTCGGTCGGCCTATAAAAGCCGGTGACATGGTGCCGCAGGGAAGCAAAATTGACTTAGTGATTGGCGAAGGTTTTGGTAATGTAGAAACCAATGTGCCCGATGTAATTGGTATGAGTGCAGATGAGGGT
>ENA-UOUJ01000833-UOUJ01000833.1-activated-sludge-metagenome-genome-assembly--contig:-NODE-833-length-18183-cov-4.488195_pt1 | contig 18183 bp, 18 predicted proteins | sample MGYA00249839_ERZ747224 | MGnify/ENA primary metagenome ERZ747224 (study PRJEB28782, sample SAMN03220277) | activated sludge metagenome | biome: wastewater; feature: sewage sludge; material...
TTATTTGTTATCGCTTTTGGCTAAAGCCGGATAACTTTTAATGCGTCTGCCCTGAGTGTTGTTTGTTGTTTTGTCAAAAGTTGAATTTTGCCACTGTTTTGGTGGAATGACGCCCAACTTGAATAAAGGCGCACTTAATTCAGGTCAATAGGACTGTTAAAATAAAAGCAAACGAAGGCATCCAATCAATCGTTAAACCTACGCCTATTATTCACCTAAAAAAGACTTAAGAGTCGTATTCTTTTTTCCAATATTCTGTTTTGCCTGATTTTACTGCATTATTTCCCAAATGAACAGAAATTGCGGTTTGTTTGCCTTTTTCGGCATCTGCAAAAACCTTTTTGCCTGTCAATATACTCTCGGCAAAAGCCTCTAAAGCATAAACGGAAGGGTCTTTTCCTTCGTTATCTGTATATACATTGAGGCCGGTGCCATTATCAAGCGCTTCTTTGGTAGCACCGGTTACGCCGTCTAAAATGATTTTTTCTTTTTTCTTTCTTTCTACAAATAAGGTAGCCTTATTTCGTCCTACTTCTAAAGTACCCTCATTGCCATAAAGTCTGATACGATATCCGTCAAACTCATTACTTAGAATGGATATCACATTCATTTTTACGCCATTAGCATAGCCATAAACGGCATGAACATTATCCCAACAGGTACGCCCGTCTTTATAAAAATTTATATCTCCCATGGCTGACACTTTTTCGGGGGTAGCGCCTAACAGCCAGTTGACCACGTCAATCTGATGTGATGACAGTTCGCCCAGTACGCCACCCGATAAATGCTGGTACATGCGCCAATTTACAATTTTACCGGTTTTTGGGTCTTTACAATACCCTGATTCCCAGTCGGAATTACGATTATACTGGCACTCGATTCGGGTAATTTGGCCAATTAAATTTTCGGTAATCAGGGATTTTAAGCGAGGAAACATTTCATAATAGCGGTATTGATGCCCAATTTGCAGTACCTGTTTTTTTATGCCCTTCATTTTTTTTGCCAGTAATACTGCCTGCTCAATATTGGTGGTCATTGTTTTTTCAAGATAAATGTGCTTACCGGCGCTTATGGCATTCATCGCCATTGGGAAATGTTCAAAAATAGGAGTGGTAATAAAAACCGCATCAATACTTTTGTCATCCAGCATCCGACGGTAATCTGTGAAAGATGTAGCGTTTTCACCTGCTCTTTTTAATCCACCGGCAAGATTATCGGGCATTATATCACAAACAGCAGAAACATTCAACTGATTGATATTACTGTTTTTTATTGTATGTATTAATCCCTGCCCACGGTGCCCGGTTCCAATAAAGCCGACGTTTATGCTGTCTTTTCTATTTTTCAATATATGTATTCCCGAAAAATCGGTAAGGGCCACTCCCGCCAATCCAAATGCTGAGTTTTTGATAAAATTTTTGCGGCTGATATTTTTTTTCATGGAGCGAATTTTTTAATAAGCAAAGCTAACTCTTTTTATATTTGAGCCTGAATAAATTAAACTGATTTTTATCATGCAAGTACTGGTTACAGGTTCTAATGGTTTTGTGGGCAGCTATGTAGTAAAACATTTTTTGGAGGAAGGATATGAAGTTACTGCTACCTCAGCAAAGGAAGACGCATCTGCATTTCAATCAAACAAAAAGTATCGGTTTGTGCAAATGGATTTTACAGATGCAGCACAGGTAGAAATTGTTTTTGAAAAGGTGAAACCCGGTGTTGTAATTCATTGTGGCGCAATGAGCAAACCTGATGATTGCGAACAAAATAAACAATTGGCCGACCTTATAAATGTAGATGGAACGGCGCATCTGATGACGGCATCTGCACATTTTCAAAGTCATTTTATTTTTCTTTCTACTGATTTTGTCTTTGATGGAGAAAAAGGGATGCACAAAGAAGACGAAACAGCTAACCCTGTAAATTATTATGGAGAAACCAAGTTAAGGGCTGAAGAGCTGGTTAAGGGTTATAAATTTAAGTGGTCAATTGTAAGAACTGTATTTGTGTATGGCAAACCACTGTATGGCAGAGACAGTTTTGTAAGTATGATAGCAAAAAAGCTGAAAAATAACGAATCATACAAAGTAGTGAATGACCAGTTCAGAACACCTACTTATGCAGAAGATCTGACAAGAGGAATTGGGTTAATTGTGCAGTTAAAAAGGGGAGGTGTTTTTCACCTTTGCGGAAAGGATATTTTGACACCCTATGAAATAGCCATTAAAACTGCCTCAGCGCTTCAAATAAACAATCATCAGCTTCAACCTGTTACCTGTAAAGTGTTTAAGGAAATTGCAAAAAGGCCATTGAACAGTGGTTTGAACATTGATAAAGCGAGAACTGAATTGGGGTATGAACCTTTGAGTTTCGATGAAGCACTCATGAAAAACCTTTACTGAGTTTTCAAAAAATTTTTTTCTCCTGCTTTGATAGCTACAGCTAATCTGTTTTCTTTGGGGGGAATAGGACAGTTGTAAATTCCATCCAGATATGCGCAATAAGGGTTATATGCCTTGTTGAAATCCAATTCTATTTTACCGTCTTTGATTTCAGTGATTTTCAGATCAATATATCTGCCGGTTTCATAGGTTTCAATTCCGTTGGTGGCATCGCCAAAAGGAAGAAACAAATGATCCCAGTATTCAGGCTTTTGAATCAATGCCTGAGCCTGATAAACGTACAGTGTGAGCGCTTTGTTGGATAATTTAAAACTTAATTTTCCGTATTTTCTATAGGCTTTTGTTTTGCCGCTTGACGTGGGCACATTAAACCAGTCGGCATTTTTAATAGGTTCAAAATTTGCCATCAGACAATAGGATTTATTCACAGGAAAAAACCGGATTTTCTTTTTATCATCACCTTTTATTACTTCATGTGAACTTACATATTCATTCTGGTATTGTTGGGTATTTGTTTTGTATGAAGTTTTTTGAACTCCGCAAGCAGCAATGTTTACAAAAAGTATGATTATCAGAAAGTATTTCATCCATTTGTGTTTTTAGGCGATAGAAATATTTCGGCCATCATGCATCGGGCGCTACCACCGCCATTTTGTTCAATTGTAAAAAGAGGAGCGTGAATGATAGAATTAAATGACTCTAATTTCGCTATCTGCTCTCCGGTTAAGGAATTGAAAGCCTGTGTTGACATCACTAAAAATTTTTCACCCTGATTATTTTGTACCTGTAGCATATTGCCTGCAAAATGGTTCATTTGGTCAAAACTGATTTCAATAATTAGCTTTCCGGTTTGCTGAATGGTTTGATAAACTATATTTCTTTCTTCCCGATTATCAATACTTTCGAGGCAAATTACTACAAATTTGTCGGCCACACACATCATTACATTGGTATGATATATTTCCTTTTTGTTTTGATCGAGGGCGGTGAAAGAGACCGGTTTATAGTGAAATTTCCGGCAAAATTCTTCAAAAACCGATTTATCGGTTCTGGGCGAAAGGCAGGCATAAGCAATGTTGTTTTCTCTGTCGATTACCATACTTCCCGTGCCTTCCAAAAAAACACCTTTGTCTTCGTAATTTGAAAAATCAATAATTGAAGAAACTGTAAAATCTGTAGCTACTTTTTCTAAAACACCTTTTTTTCTTTCTTTCCTTCGGTTATTTGCAAACATTGGATAAAGCGCTACGCTGCCGTCGCCATGATAGGAAACCCAATTGTTTGGGAAGATTGAATCGGGCGTATGTGGGCTGATGGTATCATTTATTACCAAAACATTAATATCATGCTGTCGCAAAAGCGAAACAAAATCGTCAAACTCCTGTTGTGCTTTTGAATTAACATTGTCGCCTTCCGATGCTTTTTGAAATGCATTATTAACGGCAGTTTCGGCATTGAAGCCAAAAGCCGCAGGTCTGATCATCAGAATGTTATTAGTAGTTTGTGTTGATTTTTTTTCCATTATTCAAATTTTAATTCATCCCTTAGCAAAGGCATGCTCATACAGTGGTAGCCACCTCTTGCGCGCGACAATTCGGCAGAAGGCATTGTTATAAACGTGTCCGTAATGTCGTCAGCAGATACGCTTCCTTCTTCTAATTGCTGCAACAAATCTGTTACATGCACCGATTTAAAACCTGCTTTCTTAAATGCTTCTAATGTTTTATCGTTTCTGTCATAACCTACCACCACACCTTCTTTTAATGCCAGTACATTACAACTGTCTGTCCACTGCTCCCGCAAATCAAAGGGAAACTCATTATTGCCGGAGTAAATAAATTTTGTTCGTTCCTTGCTTTTTAAATCATTTTTGCTCACATCCACCAATAAATCTTCCAGATTATCAAAATAAACAGGTTTTGAAGGGTCGTGCCTGTGAAACTGAATGACGCTGATGGATTCATCTTTTTTTGCAGGGTCAAGTACTTTTTGAATATCATCTACGTCTTCATTTTTGACATATTTTTTGGAGAAAATACCCAGCATCACCCACACATTTCTTTTTACCTGCGTAAAAATGGTATCAATATGCATATAATCTCGCTTGCGGGGAATCCTGACTACCGATATTTTATCTGCTAATTTTTTTTCAAATAATAAATTAACGGTCTGATGAGCAGCTGCTGAGCTGGTACGCTCGCTGATGCCAATGAGTACGTGGTTAGGGCTTACCACCATTATGTCGCCGCCTTCGAGGGTAACGCCACTGCTTTCCATTCCTTCGGGAACCAAAAAATGCAGCGCACTTTCTTCCAGTTCTATAATCTTGTTTAGGTGCTTTTTGAACAAAGGATGGTTGAAGAAAATATATTTCATCAGCAACGCTTCTCTTGTTCGCGCTTGTTTTGCCGGTTTGTTTAGCAAAATATGGTCTTTTATCACGATTCCTATATCCCTTGTGAAAATAAAATTAGGCACCGGAGGAAAAAGCATTTCCAACTCGTTGGAAGTGCCGCTGATAAATATTCTTGCTAAATCCGTAGGTGTATTGTGCATCAGTTCTTCCTGCACCTCATAAGTGCAGTTTTCTATGGCGCAAACCGATGCAACCAACTTCATTTTTATTCGCTCATCGCCCAGAATTTCTGTCAGCAACCTTTCTATTTCCACTACTTTATCGGACTGATAAAAATCATCGCTGAAGGGTTTGAAGAAATTATGGTCATTTTTTATATTATCTATTTCGGCTAACCTGCCTTTGATTACTTTGGGGTCCAAAAAATAAAGGAGTAGTTTAATGTAATAGTCATACTCTTTTCTGCGGATGGTATCTAAGTGTACAATGTCTTCAAACAGCCAGTCTTGTGCCTTGGAGGGCACCACCTTTCCCAATCCGCTGTCGGGGCTATGAACCAACAGTCTTCGCAATCTACCTACTTCGGAGGTTACATGAATTTTTTGTGTATGTTGAGGCATAAAAATATTATTTCTATAAAAAGTTCTTCATTCTGGTTTATTGTTATCCGAAAACATAACAGCATTTTTATAATTGCAAAGTACAATTAACAACCGTCAGCAGCAAAATTAAGATTTTGTATTTGAGTGGCAAACCAACTTGTGGTTATCAATTCAAAAAAAATACTTTTATGAAGACTGAAAATGATTTTCAAAGTATCTCAGATTAAAATACGTAAATAATTGTCAAAGAAATTTCCAAAATGTTTTAGATTGCAGTCGAATGAAAAAGTCATTTCTGCACTTACATATTGCAATTTTATTAGCAGGGTTTACCGGTGTGTTGGGGAAGCTGATTACACTCAATGAAGGTTTGCTGGTTTGGTACAGGTTATTGATAACTGGCGCTACATTATGGATATTAATGACGCTTACAAAAAAAATACAGTCTCTTTCACCAAAACAAATATTGAGAATATCGGGTATTGGCTTCCTTTCGGCATTGCATTGGGTGTTTTTTTATGCTTCCATAAAATATGCTAATGTTTCTGTGGGGTTGGTTTGCCTGTCGGCTGTAGGTTTTTTTTCTTCTATTTTAGAACCGGTAATCAATAGGGTCAGAATAAATTTAATCGAACTCATTTTTGGTATTTTATCCATTTTTGGTATTTATCTGATTTTTCATTTTGACACACATTATAAAACCGGAATCATTTTGGGAGTCATTTCTTCCTTTTTTGCGGCACTATTTCCTATTCTGCTCAAATTGACAATGCGGCAAATAAACATGCAAACGGTGCTAACCTGGCAAATGACCGGTGGATTTCTTGCATTATCATTGGTGATGCCGTTTTATCTGAAAGCTTTTCCGGTGGCAAGCGTTATTCCTTCGTTAAGCGACTTTCTCTGGTTGTTGGTGCTGGCATGGTTATGCTCGGTGGTGGCTTTTCAGTTTTCAATGAATGCTTTGAAAAAACTATCAGCCTTTACCGTCAGCCTGTCTTACAATCTGGAACCATTGTACGGAATATTGATGGCTTTTATCTTTTTTAAGGAAAATAAAACATTAAACCAGGGTTTTTATCTTGGCCTTACCGTTATTTGCCTTACGCTGATATTACACATGTTTTTGCTCCGAAGAACACATCGAAAAAACCGATTATTAAATTCCCCGGTTTAAAGTCCTTTCATCAATTCGTAGGTTTCTTTTGCAATTTGCAATTCTTCGTTTGTAGGAATTACCAGAATTTTTATTTTACTGTCAGCCGCCTGAATCTCTACCGGTTGTTTGGGATGGTTTTTTACTTCGTTTGCTTCCTCATCCAGCTTTATACCAAGCGCATCTAAGTTTTTACAGGCATATTTTCTGGTAAGGGTATCATTTTCGCCCAGTCCGGCAGTAAAAATCAGGGTGTCCACACCGTTTAGAAGTGCAAAGTAAGAACCGATGTACTTTCTGATGCGGTAGCCATACATTTCGTAGCAGAGTTTAGCGTTTTTGTCGTCTTTATAATACTTTGCCCTTACATCACGCGCATCGCTGCTACCGGCCAATCCGAGCATTCCGCTTTCTTTATACAAAATGTGTTTAACCCGGTCAAGTGTCATATTCATTTCCTCCATCATGTGAAAAATAATGGAAGGATCTATGTCGCCGCTTCTGGTACCCATAATGAGCCCGCCCAGTGCGCTAAATCCCAAAGAAGTATCCACACTATGACCATTTTCGTCTATTGCGGTCATGCTGGAACCATTACCCAAATGTATGGTAATGGCTTTAAGTTTTGGGTTGTTCAGGTATTTTTTGGCTTCGTCATAAACGTATTTGTGGCTGGTGCCATGAAAACCATATACCCTGATACGGTCTTCGGTATAATATTTTTCGGGAATGGCATAGCGAAAAACGTGTTCTGGAATAGTTTGATGAAAAGCGGTATCAAACACGGCTACCTGCAATGCCTTTGGAAAAAACTTTTCGGCTGCCTCTACACCCACAATATTTGGAGGGTTGTGTAGCGGAGCCAAAGGTATCAGCGCTTTAATGGTTTCTTTTACTTCATCTGTAATTATCTGGGTATGAGAAAATTTTTCGCCGCCATGTACAATTCTGTGTCCTACGGCAGTAATGTCCTCGGGTTTGGAAATTACTCCATTTTCGGCATCGGTAAGCAACCGGGAAATGATTTCGAAAGCCACTGTATGGTCGGGTAATTGCTTATCAACAATAATTTCCTTTTCAACATCCCCTTTTACGGTAGTATGCTTAATCCTGCCGCCATTAATGGCAATTCTTTCTGCAAGGCCTTTGGCCAGCATGGTACGTGATTCTATGTCGAAAAGCTGATATTTCAGCGAAGAACTTCCTGCATTAATTACTAAGATGTACATAGTTGCTTATTTCTAATTCTTAATTGTTAGTGGATTGAATTGCGGTAATTATTACTGTATTGTAAATGTCCTCGATAGTGGCGCCACGGCTCAGGTCATTAATCGGCTTGTTCAAGCCCTGCAGCATTGGACCTACAGCTAATGCGCCGGTTTCTCTCTGCACGGCCTTGTAGGTATTGTTGCCGGTATTTAAATCGGGGAAGATTAGAACATTTGCCTGTCCGGCAACCGGAGAGTCAGGCATTTTACTTTTACCCACAGAAGCATCCACCGCAGCATCGTATTGGATAGGCCCCTCGGACAAAATGTCGGGACGCTTTTCCTTCACAATGGCAGTTGCAGTTCTTACTTTTTCCACATCTTCACCCGTACCCGAAGCGCCCGATGAGTAGGAGAGAAGCGCTACCTTAGGGGTAGTAATTCCGAAAGTTTTTGCCGAGTCGGCAGATGATATGGCAATTTCTGCCAATTGCTCTGCTGAAGGGTTGGGCACAATGGCGCAGTCGCCATACACCAAAACCCTGTCATCGAGCAGCATAAAGAATACCGAAGACACGGTATTGAATCCGGGTTTGGTTTTTACAAACTGTAAAGCCGGTTTGATGGTATGGGCAGTGGTATGAGCAGCGCCCGAAACCATTCCGTCTGCATGGCCTTTATAAACCATCATGGTGCCGTAGTAAGATACATCCAGCATCAGGTCTTTTGCTGAAGTAATATCCAAACCTTTTGATTTGCGTAATTCAAATAATGTATTGCTATAGTCTTCATAATTAACACTGTCGAGCGGATTTACAATCTTAATCCTTTCTTCATCCCAATACAGTCCAAGTCTGCTCACTTTATCTCTCACTTTTTCCGGATCGCCCAGTATTGTCAGATAAACGATCTTGTCTTTGGCTAATTGCGAAGCAGCAACAATGATTCTTTCATCGTTTCCTTCGGGCAATACAATATGTTTTTGTGCCTTTTTGGCATTTACAATCATGTTATACTGAAACATTCTCGGTGTCAGATTTTCGGTTTTCACCGAAACGATTCTTTCGCTCAAAGCTTCGGTATCCACCGAAGATTCAAAAAGGTTGATGCTCAGTTTTATTTTATATAGATTATCTGATGTTATTTTGGGCTTGATATTGGCTACTTTACTGGCTGTTTCAAAAGTTCCGGTATTTACGGCCATGATGGGAATGGGTTTTTGGGGACCATCAATCAGTTTTATGATAGACCTTTCGGGCAAAAAACCGCCGGTAAGTACAATTCCGGCCACATTAGGATAATTGTGCGACACATTTGCCAGCATGGAACCTACAATCAAATCGGCCCGGTCGCCGGGAATAATGCTCACGCAATCTTCCAGAATACGAGGAAGATAGTTAGCTAACTGCATCCCCCCAATAATCGAATTTTTAGCAATTGCATCCATCTTGTCTGCCCCAAAAAGAACATGGGCATGCAGGTATTGCGCTATTTCTTTAACGGTAGGTTTTCCTAATTCTTCATTATTAGGGATAACCGATACCTGTATTTTGTCATTATGCAGGCGGTTAACGATTTTCTTTTGGGCATCCACTGTATTTTTGGTACATCTTGATACAAAGACACCAATTACGTTAATATCTTTTTGCAGAAATGAATTTACTTCCACAGTTACGTGGTTTACCAGTTCCGCTACGGTTTCAAAGGTATCTTTGATAACTAATAAAACGGGAATACCCAGGCTTTTTGCAAGCGAGCCGTTAAAGTCCACTTCGAAAATGGAACCTTCTTCATTGAAATCGCTGCCTTCAACCAGTACAAAATCAAATTTTTCCTCAAGGCTTTTGTATTTTTTTATAATTCCGTCATAAACATCGTTTATTCGGCCCTGGTTTTGATACTCTGTAAGCTCTCTTCTTGAGAAAGCATAAGCATCATGGTATTCCATATTAATTTTAAAATGCTTTAAAATAGTCTCAATATGGTTGTCTTTTTCATTTTCATCCTCAATTAATGGCTTAAAATAGCCCACATTTGAGGTGTTGCGCTGCAGCATCTGCATCAATCCTAAGCTGACAATCGACTTCCCGCTTTGGGAAGAAGGTGTAATAACATAAACTGAACGATTCATATTTGATTGCTTTTAGCAAATAAATTAATGTTTTGTGTGGTAAGTAAAAACGCAGGCTCAGTTAGTTCAATTGCATCTTTAATAAAAAATATTTATGAACAAACCTTTGCACTGAATAAACTACTACACAATTATAGGTATATATTTGCATTGCAAAATTACTTAAAACCGCTTAAAGAAATTTTAGTTTGATAGCTGAGATTTATCATATAATGCAATGTTTGACAAATAATTACCAATTATCATAAAAAACAACTGTTATGCATAAAGAAAAAATATTAGTTATTGGCGCTTCAGGCCAGATTGGCGTGGAACTTACATTAGCCCTAAGAAAAATTTATGGTGCCAATAATGTGGTGGCATCCGACTTGAGAGAAGAAAACAACCTGCTCAAAGGCGGTCCTTACGTAAGCCTTGACGTGATGAACAAGGAAATGCTTCATGTGCAGGTGATACGTCAAAACATTACCCAGATCTATTTACTTGCTGCCATGTTGTCGGCAAAAGGAGAAAAAAACCCCGGACTGGCCTGGCACCTGAACATGCAGGGACTGCTGAATGTATTAGATATTGCCCGCGAAGAAAACCTGAAAAAAGTGTATTGGCCTTCCTCAATAGCAGTGTTTGGCCCCACTTCGCCCAAGCAAAATTGTCCGCAAAAAACCATTATTGAACCTACCACAGTTTACGGAATCAGTAAGTTTGCAGGTGAGTTCTGGTGCAATTATTACCATTTAAAATACGGTGTGGATGTTCGCAGCCTGCGCTATCCCGGCCTCATATCCTACAAATCGGAACCCGGTGGCGGTACCACCGATTATGCGGTAGAGATTTTTCATGATGCAATTGAAGAAAAGAAATATGTCTCTTTTCTTGAAGAAGACACTTATCTGCCGATGATGTATATGCCCGATGCCATCAGGGCAACCATAGAACTGATGGAGGCGCCGGCCGAAAATATTTCAATTCGCACTTCCTATAATCTTTCTGCAATGAGTTTTTCGCCAAAGGAAATCGCTGCCGAGATTAAAAAGCATATCCCCGAGTTTGAAATAAGCTACAATCCCGATTACAGGCAGCAGATTGCCAATAGCTGGCCACAAAGTATTGACGATTCGGTAGCCAGAGCCGACTGGGGCTGGAAGCATGAGTATGACCTGGCTACGATGACAGAGGATATGCTCAAAAACCTTCCGGAAATTTTACAATCACAGGATTGAAAATTTTAAAAATTTTTGTATCGGAAGATTAGCGGCTTCCACAAATGACACTTCTGCCCTTACAGGCCCCTGGTGGCACCACTCAATAAGTTTGGACAATTGTATTTCTGTGCCGGTGGCGATAATAAAAACGGAGCCGTCCGGCATATTTTTTACATACCCGGTTATGCCGAGGCTTCGGGCAGTCGTTTTTGCCGATTGCCTGAAAAAAACGCCCTGCACCTTGCCGGTTACTACAATTTGTTTAGTTAGAAGCATTATTAAAATTAATGAGCCTTGCTAATTCTTCCAGATATTCCTGATCTGTTTGGTCAAAATGGTTTAAGTGTTCGCTATCAACATCCAAAACGCCTACAACAACATTTTCTTTAAAAATAGGTACCACAATTTCAGATTTGGACAAACTGCTGCAGGCAATATGCCCGGGAAATTGTTCTACATCCGGAACAATTAATGTAGCAGCCAACGCCCATGATTTTCCGCAAACGCCTTTCCCTTTTTTAATTCGGGTACAGGCCACAGGCCCTTGAAATGGCCCCAAAACCAACTCATTATTTTTTACTAAATAAAAGCCTACCCACCACCAGTTGAACTGCTCTTTTAGCGCTGCAGCTACATTAGCCAGATTGGCGATCAAGTCATCTTCTCCCTCCATTAATGCCCTAATCTGCGGTAAAATAGATTGGTATTGCGCTGCCTTTGTCCCTTTGCTTATTGATAAATCTTCTGCCATATCCTAAAATTTCAGAACTGAAAGGTATAATCTTCCTGATTACCAATCAATAAAATTATGAACAAAATATTTTTGACAGTTCTTGTAAGAATTAATATTTTCGGCAGTAAATTGTAATGATACTTCAGATACATGTTTTTCAGGAGTTGCGTTATTGCCTTTTATTATTTCATCAAACTAATTTCGACCGCTTATGTCCATTATTATAAAAGAGGTTAAAACAACAGCAGATTTAAAAACCTTTATTTATCTGCCCGAAAAAATACACCGGCAACATGCCACCTGGTTGCCACCGCTATATATTGATGATGAAAAATTTTTTTCGGAAAAAAGAAACCCTGCATTTAAACACAATGATACCATTTTGCTTCTGGCATTAGACAACAATCGGCCTGTCGGGCGAATCATGGGTATTATTCCTCATGATTTTAATAAGCTGAACAATATCCACACTGCAAGGTTCAGCTATTTTGAATGTTATGAGGACAGAAAAATCTTTGATGCACTTATTCATGCTGTTGAAGACTGGGCAAGGCAAAAAGGTTGCAATCAGGTGATTGGTCCAATGGGTTTTTCGGATAAAGAACCACAGGGCTTTGTAACCAAGGGTTTCGATGCGCCCACTATGATGGTTACCAATTGCAGTTTTGAGTTTATGAAAGAATTCATTTTGCAAAGCAATTATAATCCTCATGTAGAACTCTGCCAGTATGATGTACCCATTACCGATACAATTGTAGAACGATATAAAAATTATGTGAAGCGGGTAGAAAACAACCTGAAAATTACGGTACACGAATTTACTTCTTCCCGAAAAATAAAACCTTTTGTGAAGCCGGTTTTCAATCTTATCAATAACACCTATCAGAAAATATATGGATTTACTGCGGTAACAGAAGCTGAAATGAATGAATTTGCAAACCGGTTTTTGCCATTGCTAAACCCCAGGCTGGTAAAAATAATAACAGACGAAAACAATGATGTGGTAGCATTTATCATTGCAATGCCCGACCTCAGTGAAGGTATCCGAAAAGCTCGGGGAAGAATACTGCCTTTGGGATGGTTGCATTTGTATAAATCATTTAAAAAGTCAAAAAGGCTGGTATTGCTTCTGGGTTCCATAAGCAGGGGAATGCAGGGCAAAGGCTTAGATGCTGTGCTTGCCACCCGAATTTTCACCTCGGCTATCAATCTGGGTTTTACTATTGTGGACAGCCACCTCATTATGCGCGAGAATACCAAAATGAGAGGCGAAATAGAACGCCTGGAAGGGCATAAAATGTATAAGGAATATACGATATATTCGAAGAAGCTGGGTGAAGGTAAATGAAATACCTCTAACTAATTGCCTGAGAATCAGATTACTAAAAGCTATTTTTAGTAGATTATTTATTGTTATCCACATGTATTTTATTCCTTCTGTAAACCTTATCCCTTTTTGCTTGTAAATATGTGTATAAATGATTGAAAGCTAAATAATTCAAATTGGTAATATGTCCATTGAGGAGTATTTAAAAAAACTGCAGGGCGATTCAGAGGTGAATTATACGTCGGTAAAGCAATTTATCGAAAGAAATCCTATTCCTGTCGAGGATAAAAACATGATCAGCGAAATAGAAAAAAAGACCGGATTGGTATTTGTAACCGGCGATGATGTAGCAGAAAGGGTGTGTTTTGCAAACAGTTCGGAGTTAAGAGACGATTTTAAATCTTCATTTACCTGTGGTGATATGAAATGTTTTTTTAAGGGCTTGTTATCCCAATTGATTAGAAAAGAGACGCTAATTGAAGATAATATATTCAATGCTGACTTTGATTTCTGGAAATTTGTTGAAGCAGGTAAAAACGTACAATAAAAATCTGTTATAATTTATTTTCTTACCTAAACCCGTCGAACTCGCGTCGCAGTTGTATTTATTTCTAAGTCAATGCGGCGCTCAAACAACGACGGCTTTTTAACGACTACCTTCAATCTTTTTTTTTAACGCATTTTTTTCAAGGCCATTGCCGCAATGCGCAGCAATGGCTAACCTACACAGTCCACCATTGAGCCATAAAACCACTGTCATTCACAGCCCGTTTTGGATGCTGCAAATGACGACTTACAATCACTTTCGTTTCAAATTCTGTAAGAAAACGCACAGTTCAAAAAGAAATTTCTCTTTAATTTTGAGAAATATATTTTATAAATAAACATTCAGGATAATATGATTAAGAAGTTAACCGATTTATTTGGCAAGAAGAATATGGATAAAAAATTGAGGTTTAAAACAAATATTAATTGTGGCGGATGTGTTGCTACCGTAAAACCCTATCTGGATAGTGTGGAAGGAATCGAAGAGTGGGAAGTGGATACCACCAATAAGGATAAAATTCTTACCGTAAAAACTGAAACAGTTTCCGAAAAAGAAATTATGGAAACGGTACAGAAAGCAGGTTACAAAATAGAATCGCTTTGAGGTAGCGCTCAATCAAGCCAACCGATTTTGCTCCGATTTTTTTATGAACCGAAACAAAAAGCAATAGTCTTATGATGAATATCATTGCCTCAAAACCCTCAAACTAAGCTAATTTTCATAAATTTGCGGTTTGAATTTTTGGTATTGAAAGAGTTAACAGTAACAATTGCACAAACATTATTTTTAAAAAATATTCCTTTTTGCCTTTATCGTTTCCCGGCAGAAAATGCATTCCGTATGGCTATTGAAGAAAGCTTTCTGCCACATCAAAAAGACCAAGTATTTCTGATATCGCCATTCCATGAGGATTCTTTGGAAAAGGAACTTCAACTGGCGGTGGTAAATAATGATTTTTTGACCAATGATTTCTTACAGCACATCGAAAAGGTAGTTGTTGGGAAAGATTTTCCAGAAATTCAATTACCTCCCGAAACGACCAAAAAAGAATATTTTCAGAAATTAAAAGCCTATCTTCAGGAGATTCATTCGGGCAAAATAGAAAAAGCAATTCTATCAAGGGTTATTTATGAAGATAAACCTAAAGACTTTAATTTGTTTGATTGTTTTTTAAGATTATCGGCATCATATCCCGAAACGCTTTCTTATCTGCTGGTAACACCACAGTCCGGAATCTGGATGGGAGCCACGCCCGAACTATTACTTGAAAAAAGACAAAACCTGTATGCTGTAATGGCGCTGGCCGGCACACAACCAAGAAATGAATCAGGCAAATATTTCTGGCGTGAAAAAGAAACAGTAGAGCATTTGATGGTAGGTAGGCATATCCAAAGTGTTTTTAAGAATAACGGTTTTAAACTAATTAAAAAATCGCCGCTGACCACAAAAGAAACAGGAAAGGTGGCTCATTTAAAAACCGATTATCTCTTTGAGGATATTCACAAAATGAAGTTGGAATTATTATTGAAAGATCTGCATCCGACTCCTGCAATCGGCGGCCTGCCTGTTAATAATGCTTTAGCCTGTATTTTAGAACATGAAGGTTACGATCGCCGGTATTATTCAGGCATCATTGGTCAAACTGATTTTTCTTCCACCGCCGATTTGTATATCAATCTCAGATGTATGCAGGTAGGCAAAGATAAAATAGCCATTTATACCGGTGGAGGCATTACGGCTGCTTCGGATGCTGAGGAAGAGTGGCAGGAAACCATTTTGAAAAGCAAAACAGTAGCCGAAAAGATAAATCCATCAAAAACAATGAAACTTAATGAAACTATCCGATAAAACAGGCGTTCAGCATATTGTAAAGTCTTTAGCCAGTTTGGGTCTGAAGGAAGTGGTTATATGTCCGGGTTCGCGCAATGCGCCTTTTACCATTTCCTTTAACCGGCATCCTGCCTTTAATTGCAGTAGTGTGAGAGACGAACGAAGCGCTGCATTTTTTGCTTTGGGTAAAGCTATTGAACTAAAACAACCGGTTGCGGTGGTGTGCACAAGTGGTTCGGCAGCGCTTAATTTTGCTCCCGCTATTTCCGAAGCTTATTATCAAAGAATTCCCTTAATTGTAATCACCGCCGACAGACCCAAAGAATGGATTGGGCAGGGCGACGGACAAACCATCAATCAAAGCGACATATACAGAAATTATATCCGCAAAAGTTATGACTTGAATGGAGATGCAGTCAGCAATTCAGATATCTGGTTAGTAAGAAGAAGCCTGAGCGAAGGATTCAATATTGCCACGGTGAGCGATAAAGGACCTGTTCATTTCAATATTTCATTAAATGAGCCGCTATATGTTACCTCAGAAGTTGATGAGGTATCGCCAAGATATTTTAGAGAAGTTATAAGCGATGTGCTAATTTCAAAAGAAGCCATCTCCAATCTTTCGGAGCAATTTTATTCCTGTAAGAAAGTAATGGTACTGGCAGGGCAATATCCCGCAGATCAGTTTTTGCAGGACAGGCTTGAAGCTGTTTCGCATTTCAAAAATTTGATTGTTCTTACAGAATCAACTGCTAATGTGCATCATTCGAACTTTATTGAAAACATTGATCAGTGTATTACTCATTTGAATACCGAGGAAACCGAAGACTTTGCTCCCGAACTTTTGATAACTGTGGGCGATGCCATCGTTTCAAAAAGAATAAAAAAATTGTTACGCGATCATCCGCCTAAGTATCATTGGAATGTTCACCCTTTTGATGCCATGATGGATACCTATCAGTCGCTTACCTGTGCTATTAAAATGGAGCCTGTTTCTTTTTTTAATCAGATAGAATCTTATTTACCAGGTATTATTTCAGATTATAGGGATAAATGGTTGCAGTTAAAAGAAGATAAAAGAACGAAACACAATGAGTTTTGTGCAAACTGTGGTTACAGTGATTTAAAAGCGCTTTACAAGGTATTTGAAGCCATTCCTCAAGATATATCAGTACATGTGTCCAATAGTTCGCCCATCAGGTATGCGCAGCTCTTTGATAATTCACATATTGCCGAAACCTGGTGCAATAGAGGTACCAGCGGCATTGATGGATGTACTGCCACTGTAGTGGGCGCAGCAGCTGCAGCTCCCAAAAAAAAGTTTTTGCTTATTACGGGTGATATGGCCTTTTATTACGACATCAATGGTTTGTGGAATGATCTGGATGTGCAAAACCTGAAAATAATTATCATCAATAATGGAGGCGGAGGCATATTCAGAATTCTGGAAGGGTCAGACCGTATTGATGAACGTGAGAAATTTATTGAATCTGCCATGAATTCAACTGCAGAACAAATGGCGGCTCATCATGGTTGGGAATATTTGGCAGTGAAAGATGAACCGGAACTTGATGCAACGTTGAAAACATTTTTCAGTAATCAAACAAAAAGAACTATTTTGGAAATATTTACGGATGCTGAAAAAAACCCTGAGGTTTTAAAACAATATTGGAATTATTTAAAAGAAAAATAAAATACTCATGAGTACAATTCAATGGGAAACAATAAAAGAATACGAAGATATTACCTTCAAATATTGCAATGGTGTTGGCCGAATTGCTTTCAACAGGCCGGAGGTAAGAAATGCTTTTCGCAATAAAACAGCGGCCGAATTATTGGAGGCCTTGATTTTTTGCCACGAATCTCAGGAAATAGGAGTTGTCTTGCTAAGTGCAGAAGGGCCTTCGCCAAAGGATGGCGTGTGGTCGTTCAGTTCGGGAGGCGACCAGCGCACACGTTCCAAAACCGGTTATATTGGAGAAGACGGTATTACCCGTTTCAATATTTTAGATGTGCAACGGCAAATCCGGTTTATGAACAAAGTGGTAATTGCGGTTGTACCCGGTTGGGCTGTGGGCGGGGGGCACAGTCTTCATGTAGTGTGCGACCTTACCCTGGCCAGTAAAGAACACGCCATTTTTCAACAAAAAGATATGGATGTAGCCAGTATTGATGGCGGCTTTGGGTCGGCATACCTGGCGCGTCAGGTGGGGCAAAAACGGGCGCGCGAAATTTTCTTTCTGAGTAAAGAATATTCAGCGCAGGAAGCTTTTGAAATGGGGATGGTCAATTTAGTAGTGCCACATGATGAATTGGAAAATACAGCTTACGAGTGGGCTCAGGAAATTTTATCAAAAAGTCCGACAGCCATTAAGATGGCAAAATTTGGCTTCAACCTGATTGATGATGGGTTGATAGGCCAGCAGGTTTATGCCGGAGAAGCTACCAGACTGATTTACACAACAGAGGAGGCAAGGGAAGGCAGAGACGCATTTTTGGAAAAACGAAAACCCGATTTCAGCAAATTTCCTAAATATCCATAAAAGAAATTTTATTCTTAAAAATTGAATTGCTATTTCAAAAAATACACGCTTCAGTTTCACAAACCCGGCGGTACTTCTCGAGGCGTATTGCTCAGTAAAGACAGCTATTTCATAATATGCGAAGAAGATGGAAAAAAGGCTTATGG
>ENA-UOUJ01000835-UOUJ01000835.1-activated-sludge-metagenome-genome-assembly--contig:-NODE-835-length-18121-cov-3.893944_pt1 | contig 18121 bp, 15 predicted proteins | sample MGYA00249839_ERZ747224 | MGnify/ENA primary metagenome ERZ747224 (study PRJEB28782, sample SAMN03220277) | activated sludge metagenome | biome: wastewater; feature: sewage sludge; material...
GGCAGCTTAGGTTTTTCTGCATCATGTTTTGGTCTAACCCGGTCATGGTAACGGCAATAAAAACACCGGCTAAAAACTGTTTTGCAAAAAAGCTTTTCGGCATTGGGTCGAAGAAAAACACTTGCGTGTAATTAGAATGAATAATTTCTGAAACCATTTGGCTATAAGAAATATCGAGAGCCGAAACAATGGCAACGATTGAAAGCACAACGCCTAAAAGCAGAAATGCGGATTGAAAAGCATCTGTCCACACCAAAGTTTTAATGCCTCCGCGATAAGTGTAAAGCAGCATTAACCCAATAATAATTGCTACACTCAGCATAAACGGAACACCCATAGCATCGAACACAAAAATTTGTAGCACACTCACTGCCAGCCACAAGCGACCTGCTGCGCCCAACAAACGAGAAACAATAAAAAAGAATGCGCCTGTTCTTTGCGAAGCAATGCCGAATCTTTTTTCTAAGTAAGTGTAAATGGAAGTCAAGTTCATTCGATAATAAAGCGGCAACAGAATTGCTCCAATTATCCAATAGCCGATTACATAACCAAGCACCAATTGCAAATAGCTAAACTTAGCTGTACCAACTGCTCCCGGCACAGAAATATATGTAACACCGCTCAGCGAATCGCCAATCATACCAAAAGCAACTGCATACCAAGGGCTTTGCTTGTTGCCAATAAAGTATTCGCTATTGCCGGCTTTGGCAGCAGTAATTTTGCTTATGATTACTAATGCTGCAAAATACAGCGCCACAAAACTAAGTATGAGCCACGGACTTATCACCGCACGAATGAAACAATCATTTTCACTGAATGGTAGCTTATTTTACACACATCTTTTTGAAGTGCTTAAACCAGTGGATTTTTTATGAATTTTGCAGTTGTTTATTAGTGTATCGCAGTAACATTTACTTTCTCAATTCCAATTAAATGTAACTCAATATGTCTGTCATGTGCCTTATTCTCAAATTCACTTATTATTTCCAAAATATCGTAATCAATAAAATTACAGTCACTACCATCGATGGTGAGCACACTGTATTCGGCAACCTCATCTAATATTTTTCGCAAGCTAACCTTGTTAAGAAAGGTAACATTGCTATTAAGTTTTATGTATTCAGATTCTATTCCATTCAATACCCTTTTGGATATTTTATATTCTTCTTTAAAATTATTCCGAATAATAAAGTAGATAGAAAGTAGTAGTCCGATACTTACTCCAATTAGCAAATCGGTTAAAAGAATAACAATAATTGTAAGCAAAAATGGAAGAAACTGTTTCCAACCTAAGCTCCACATATTTCTAAACAATTTTGGTTTGGCAAGGTTGTAGCCGGTAACTATAAGAATTGCGGAAAGGCTTGCGTAGGGTATTTTGTTGAGCAAGAATGGAACAAACAAAACCGCCAACAATAAAAAAAGTCCATGTGTAAACGCGGCAAGTTTTGTTCTTGCACCGGCATCAATATTAGCGGCCCCTCTCACCACCACTGCCGTAATTGGAATGGCACCGAGCAATCCACAAGCCATATTGCCAATACCCTGTGCAATAAGTTCTCGATTATTGGGGGTAATTTGATTGTGCTTATCTAACTTATCAATAGCTTCAATACACAGTAGCGTTTCAAGGGTTGCAAGAAGTCCAATAATTATTCCGTTTTTCCAAATCTCGACTGTAGAAAATATTTTAGTAAAATCGGGGAGTGTAACGCTTGCAAAAATATTATCGGGAATATTTACCAATTGTGTTTGCTTTAGCGAGTATTCTGAGGATAAATTTATGAAAACAAAATTTGTAAAAACACCTATAATAACTGCTAAAAGTGGAGCAGGAATTAGCTTTAGTTTATTTGCAAATAACTGTTTATGTAAATAGAGAACGAATAAAGAGATAAGTGTTACAAGCAAAACTCCTTTACTGATGTGCCGACTCATATCAGAAAAATTACTTCGCGCATCATTTAAGTTAAATAGTTTAAGAAAGCCATTTGTCCAAAAATCGGGCTGGTCATAACCAATAGCTATTGGAATTTGTTTTGAGATCAGAATAATTCCAATAGCAGCTAACATTCCTTTAATTACCGATGAAGGAAAATAATTTGCGATTACTCCAAGTTTTAATAGCCCAAGTATAAGTTGAAATAAACCTGCTACAATTACTGAAAGAAGAAATATTTTGAAATCGCCAAGAGATACGATTGAAGCAGCAACTAAAGTTGTTAAGCCGGCAGCGGGTCCAGAAACAGCCAGTTGCGAACCGCTGATTAATGAAACTACCAGTCCACCAATAATGCCCGACAGCAACCCGGCATAAAGTGGCGCATCTGAAGCCAACGCAATTCCCAGACAGAGAGGAAGGGCCACAAAAAACACAGAAAGTCCGGCAGGCAAATCGTGTTTAAGCCAAATTATTCGGTAGTATTTTATTGTTCTTTTCACGCTTTAACTTTGTTCTTATCTATTAGCAAAAGGTATAATTCTACTTGGTGTACAGCCATATAAGAGCCAGACACTGTTTCAGCTTAAAACTTCACCACTTGTTTCACTTGCTTGTTTTGTGCTTGCTCTACTACCAAATGATAAACACCTTGTGGCAAATTGGCAATGTCTGCTTCAAATAAATTATCTCCCTTTTTAATAAAAAATATCGGTTGAATAACTCCCAAATTATTTAGGATTGAAAAATGAATGTTTTCTGTGCGGCTTGCTTTTATGGTAATGGTTGAATTTGTTGGATTGGGATAAACATTTATTTCGTTTAATTCTATAGTTTCATTTATGGCTGTTGCATTAAAAACCACCGCTACATTTTGTGCAGAAGTATGATTTATTTTCAATACACCGCCAAGTGCTGAAGCCTGCCACCACCAAGCATTTGCCGTTGGTGTATTCACCTCGTTCAATAAAACTCCGTTTGCTTTTACTTGAATTGGTTTTTGTGTAAGTCTGAATGTTTCTTGCGCATCAGTATCGTAAGTTTTGTAAACAATTTTATCGCTGCCATAAGCAATATTTTGAACCACCGAACTACTGCGAATTAAATGATTGGCACTATCGAAAGCAATGGCAGGATACCAGCCCATTGCACGAATATAATGACGCACAAAATCGCCATAGCCATCGGTGTACCAAATAGAATTATTGCGCGGAGAGAAACGCACCTTTCCATCAAAATCTACTAAGTAAGTTGCCCAGTCTAATTGGCGAACGGCATGTTCAATTCTTGAATTATCGCCAGTTTTTTCGGCATAAAGCAATTCTACAGAACCAAAGCGAGCAGTGTGGCTTCCGCCTTCTTTTAAATCTGCGGTTTGTTCCAAAATTGGCTTCACACCAAGCGAATCGTAAGCTGTGCTTCCTAAAAGTTGCATTCCATTATCTAAAATTGTGCGGGCATCTTGCTGCCAAGTGCTGCTCCAATTATTCTCTTCTTCAAGAATATAATTTGCCATTGTAATAGCGTTTATTGAAGCATTAGAAGTGAATAAAATATTCTCGAAAAAGTTTCCCCAGTTATTGTTTTGCAACGGATATTTTTTCACCCAACGTTTAATTTTTTGCGAAGCTGAATCTTGTTGAACACTGCCAAGACTAAGCTTTTTTAGTTCATTAAAAAGTGTGAGTGTCGGTGCTAAATTGGCACAAAGATACAAGCCCGGGTAAGTATTGTAATTGCCGGGCAAACTGCCGTTAATGGCATTTACTTTAAATGGAAAAGGGGAATGGATAGAATCTCCGGTAGAAACATTTTTTGCCAATGTAACTGCAATTTTTTGCGCAGCGTCTAAATATTTTTGCTCTCCGGTAATTTTGTAAAGCGTAATTAGTTCTGCGCCAAAAGAACCGGCTTTATCCGGCTGGGTAAAGTTTGGTCCCAGCACATAATCGCCATCAAAACGCGGCAGATAAGGTACAGAATAATTGCTTGGATAAGGCAAGTTTGCCCACACAGCCGTATCGGGCGAAAGGCTGTATTGCAAATAAGTGTCGGCAATGTATTTCATGTCGTTTATAAAAAAGGAATCGCCAGTGTAAGCATAAAGCAAAGCCCACGAAGAAATAAGCATAGCAAATTGGTCGCCACCAACTTTGTTTTCTTGCACTTGCGAGCCGCCCCAAGTGTGGTCTATCATATAAAATTTTTGATTGCCACAGCAAGTAGGAATTGCTTTCCAAAAATCAGTAATTGTGTTTAAACAAAACTGGTACGAAGAGCCGTGATTAGGATTATACCAAGGAATAAGATTTTTGTTTTGGTCTCTTACTGCTTCGTGGTAAACGATGGTTTGCGCAGTAATGCTTTTAGTATGGGAAACCAATAGCAGAATAAGTAAAATTAAGTAGCGCATTTTGCTCTGTTTTGTGAGTATAAAAATAGAATTTGCAAGTATATTTTAAGCAAGGAATATACTGTTTCTTATATTTCTATAACTTTGAACTATATGAAGAAGCAAATACTCCTTTTACTGGTTTTGTGTAATATAATTACTGCCCTGCAAGCACAAAATTTTGTTCAGAAAGATTTTCAATTTGAAATTCATGCAACTTCAACAGAGAAAATAATCTCAAAGAAAATTGATTTAGCGCTAAACAAAACAACACCTTTTATTGCGCTTTCTGCTAAGCTGATTGGCATTGCGGATAATGAAGATTTGCGCTTGTTTGTTTGGGCATCACTCGATGGGGAAACTAAAAAACAGTGGATAGAACTGGAGCACGATCATCATGTTGAAAACAACAATCAAACCATTCATTTTTCACCGATATTTTTAAATTCAAATACAAAAAACATTCGCTATAAAATTTTAAAAAAGCAAGGAGTTTTAAATTCGTCAACGCTTGCTTTTCATGCTTTTGTTCCCGATGAAATTCAACCACAACAAAATATTTTAGAAACAGAAAATAATGCTTCACGCGCTTGCAGTTGTGCTCAGCCAAGTTCAGTGGGTCGCAGTAGCTGGGGAAGCAGCTATGGTTTAACGGCAAATTCTTCGTGCAGCAGCCCAAGCTACACCACCGTTACACATTTAATTGTTCACCATGCAGCAGGCGCAAACACAAGCACCAACTGGGCTGCGGTGGTAGCTTCGTATTGGGATTACCATGTAAATAGCAATGGCTGGTGCGATATTGGTTACAACTGGCTTATAGACCCGAATGGAGTTTTGTATGTTGGCAGAGGCGGTGGAAATAATGTGGTTGGCGCACACATGTGTGGTTACAATCAAAATACGATGGGCGTTTGTATGTTAGGAAATTTCAACACAGCTACGCCTTCGGTTGCGGCAATGGATAAACTTACAGAACTCTTGGCGTGGAAATGTTGTAATTCGGGTATCAATCCGTTAGGAAGCGGCACCATAAATTCTTATCCCGGAACCATGAATAATATTAGCGGACACAAAGATGGTTGTGCTCCGAGCTACACCGATTGCCCGGGAACAAATTTGTATAGCCAAATACCCACTTTGCGAAATTCGGTAAATAGCTACATCAACAATGGCTGCTCTAAAACTTCGCAACCTTCAAATCCTGTGAATGATTATTGCTCAGGAGCGATAGAGCTTACTTCGCAAACAAGTTGCAACTACCAACAATTTTCAAATGCTGGCGCATCGGGAAGTTTGCCGGCTGTTTCTCCATGCAATGGGTTTACCGCTGGTGTTGCCGATGATGATGTGTGGTTTAAATTTACAGCAGTATCTACTTCGCACATGGTGAATTTACTCAATGGAAATTCGTTTGATGGCGTGGTAGATGTGCGCAGTGGAACATGCAATTCGAGCGTGAGTATCGGCTGCGATGACCAGCCCGGAACTACAGGTATTTTAAGTTCTGTTTCTCTAAATAATCTTACTATCGGTACTACTTATTTTGTTCGCGTTTACCATTATGGAACAGGGAGTGGAGGCAGCAGTTTTCAAGTTTGTGTTACACATTCGCAAATGGTTTGCGCAGCACCTACAGGAAAAACTGAAACTTCCATAACAGGAAATGCTGCACAGCTTAGTTGGAACAGTGTGAGCGGTGCTACAGGCTATCAAGTTTGGTATAAAAAAAGTGGAACTTCAAATTATACAAAAGTGAACGTTTCAGGAAATTCTTTTTCACTTAGCAATTTAGACTGTAATTCTACTTACGAATGGAGTGTAATGACCAATTGTGGAAATGGAAACAACAGTGGACAGCCAAATTCATTCAACAGTTTTATTACTCTAAATGATTTACCAACTGCAAATATTCAGCATACTGCCAATGGTTACGAAGTTAGTTTTGTTGTGAATGCTTCACCAAACACAAGTTCTTTCAGTTGGAATTTTGGCGATAATTCTGCCACATCTTCGCAACAAAATCCTGTACACACTTATCCGGCAACAGGCGTTTCAACAAATTATACGGCAACACTTACCATCACAAATTATTGTGGCTCGCAAACGGTCAATTATCCTTTCACTTTAGTGCCTAATTGTTATTTTAATCTTAGTTCAAACAGCATTGTTATTGATAGTAATTTCCAAACAATAAACGTGCTGCTTACTAATGCTGAAAACTGCCCGTGGAATGCTTCTGCCCAATGTAATTTTGTGGCTGTTTCTCCGGCTTCAGGAAGTGGCAGCGATAGCATTTCGATTACCGTTGCGGCTAACAACGACACGGTTGCAAGAACTTGTAATATTGATATTGCAGGAGAAACTTTCAGCATAACACAACAGGGTAAAAAAGCAGCTGTAAATTGTGTGTTTACGCTAAGTGCCGATACTGCAATTATAGATAGCAATGCACAGCAGGTAATGGTACAACTTAGCAATGCCGCAAACTGCAATTGGAGTGTAGCCGGAGGTTGTGGCTTTTTGAATGTTACACCGTTAGCAGGCAGTGCTTCACAAGCAATTTCGATTAACGTAAATGCCAATAACGATACTACTACGCGTATTTGTAATTTGCTTATTTCAGATAAAAATTTTGTGCTAATTCAGCACGGGAAAAAACCGATAAAGCAAACTTGCCAGCCGCCTTTGCCAATTCCTTCATTAGTTGCCAACAAGTGCGATTTGGCTTCTACTCCGGCAATTGCAGACGTTAATTATACTTGGTATAAAAACGGTAGCTTGATTGCAGGAATTAGCGGCAGATTTTTTACGGTTGAAGATGAAAAAGGCTACTACTATATTGTGATAAGTGACAGCAACGGCTGTACAGCCCAATCTGCCGATGTGTATGTAGATTGTGAACAAGTACCAACGGGAATTATAGAAGCAAACATTAGCAGTTTAATAGTGAAACCAAATCCCGCTTCGCAAGAAATAAGTTTTGTGTGGAATGAAAATGAAAACAGCGCAACATTAAGTGTTTACAACGCTTTGGGAGAAATAGTTTTTGCTGAGCAGAACTTTAAAACAACGCTTAAAATTTCAGTTGAAAATTGGGCAAGTGCTATTTATTTCTTTTCGTTGAAGAATAGTAATGTTTCACTAAATGGTAAGTTTTTGGTGAAGCATTGAGGTGAAAATTGTTTAGTGTTTCACCTCAAATTCACGAAGGCGAGCAACATATTTTCCAATAATATCAAACTCGATATTCACAAAACTTTCTTCGCTTAAATATTTCATGTTGGTGTGCTCAAAAGTGTATGGAATAATTGCAACTTTAAACACATCGTCTAATACATCAAATGCGGTGAGGCTTATGCCGTTTATGCAAACAGAACCTTTTTCAACCACTAAATTTTGCGGGCTTGGTTCGTATTCAAATTGAAAAATCCAACTGCCGTTTTCTTCAACAATATTGATGCACTTTGCTGTTTGATCAACGTGACCTTGCACAATGTGTCCATCTAATCGGCTGTTAAGCACCATACAGCGTTCTAAATTTACAATATCTCCAATATTTAGTTCGCCTAAATTGGTTTTGCGCAAAGTTTCTGCAATGGCTGTAACTGTGTGTTGCTGTGCATTACAGGCCACCACCGTTAAACAAACGCCATTGTGGCTTATGCTTTGGTCTATCTTTAACTCGTGCGAAATGGGCGAAGAAACCGTGATGTGCAAATTCCCGGATTCGGTTTCTAATTTTTCTACCTTTCCTGTTGCTTCAATTATTCCTGTGAACATTTTTTAGTGCTTAAACCACCTCAAATATTCAAGAAATTTATTAAAAGGTGAAAAAGTGAGAACTTCACTAACGTAAAAAAAATTATGGTCTTATAGTTATTGTTGTTTGGTAGCCAGCCGATACTGCTGCATTTCCTTCTACTCTTACAGTACTACCGCCTACTGTTTTATAGTTACAAGCCACATAATATACTCTTGGGCTAAGCTCTGAAAATTTAACTTGTCCACTGCTATTTGTGGTTGCCTTATCAGAATATAGTCTATTAATAAAATCAGCTTGATTTACATATAAATATACTGAATAGCCAACCACAGAGTTTCCAATTCCGTCTCTCACATTAACAACTAAATTTCCAGTCTTACGTTTGGTGGGTGTAATCTCTTCTTTTTTACATGAAGAAACAGTAGTGATAAAAGTAAATGCTAATAGAATTGTAAAAATATTTTTCATTAGTGTTTAAATTTTGAGATTGCAAAAATTCACAATATAATATCTTGCGCCAATAGCCTACACGAATAGTTTATTCTGTATTGAAGCACTTTAGCACAATAAGGGATATTCGATTACATTTGAATTATGAAAATGTTAGCGAACAGAATAAAATATTTTAGAGAGGTTAAAAACTATTCACAAGAGTATGTTGCCAACCAGTTAGGCATAGCGCAAAACAGTTATTCAAAATTAGAAACGGGAAAATCTGCTATTACAACAGAACGGCTGTTAGAATTGGCAAAAATATTGGAAGTTTCTGCTGAACAGCTATTAAAAGAAGATGCGCCAGAGTTTAACCTTAGCAATAACCATATCGAAAAGTTCTACGGATATATTGAGCATTTACAAGAAGACAATAAAGAAATAGCCAATACAACATTGCGCTTACTTGAAGAGCAAATAAAGTATCTACAAGAAGAAAACGGGAGGCTTTTAAAAACAATAGAATCACTAATTAAAAAATAGCGTGAACTGCTATACCAAGCATAGGCTGTGCCTACATCTAAATAGAACCTTTATTGCTTAAACCATTTTAAAATTTTAGATGAGTTGCTGTTGCTCACTTTTACAAAATAAATTCCCGGAGTAAAGTGCTTTCCATCAATAATTGTTCTACCTTCAAAAGGTTGGGTGTGAATCTTTTTTCCTGCGGCATCTATAATTTCTACAGTAGTGTTCCACAAAGTTTCGGGTGAAGTTACGATACAGCCATCGGGAGTTTGCAGCAAAACCACCGGCAGTTCTTTTTGTATGTTTGCTATGGCATTGGTGCAAAGTGTTTTGCCACTTGGGAGAACACCTCTTTCAAACATGCGCTGAGTTAAAATGCAATAATGCAAGCCATTAAAAAGTTGCTGGTCGGCACTAAGCAGCAAATTTGCAGCATCGGTAAATTTTATGTTTTGCGCATAGCCGTAATGCGCTTGCACAATCAATTTATCCATTGTGTTTTTTCCAATATCACTCCAAAGTTGCATCAACATGCTGCTCCATATTTCACCATCTTTGTAAATATTGTTCACCAAATTGGTTGGATACGTTTTGTTTGAATTTACAACCCTGCCTGTCCAAAAAGCATTGTGGCCGTCCCAATTGTAAACCCAACCCCAATTAAAATCGTTTATTGCTCTTGAATACGAAGCAGCGTTGTAATCGCCAAAGGCTTCGTCTAAAGCTAATCTTTCGTTTCCGGTATTGCTTTGCGGTGAAGCGTTGTACGATAAAAAATGCGAATATTCATGCACAATTACATCAGCATCTTCAGCATCGTCCACACCGCCAATTCCAAAGTACAACCGCTGTGGATTGTAGTTGGTAGCGAAGAAAGAATTGTCTTGTCCGTTCAGTGCATTGGCATCAACATCAACCAAGGTGTTAGCACAATTAAATCCCATAGATTTTATGTGTTTGCCTATTTCCGTAATGTGATAAAAAGCGTTTACTTGCTCAAAATTTAAGTTGCTGCGGCTAAAATTAAACATAGGCAAAACTGCCGTTGCCGGAATGTTGTTTGGCAAGTCGAAATCAGAAATTTGAACAAAAGAATTTTTGAGTTTAAAAACATTGTTTGAAAACTCTACTGAAAGCGAAACTTCTTTTCGTTCATTCGTGAGCCAAGGCGAATCGTTATCGTAATTATCAATAAAACTTCCACCATACACATTGCCCGAAGAAGTAAGCGGATCGGGCATAAACACAAATCCTTTGGCGGTAGAATCGGCTTGCGCAGCGTAAGTATTTAAGTCGCGTTTATACAGAATTTCTCTTCCGTTAGTTATTATTTCTAAGTTTTCTGATGCTGCATTTTGCAATTCAAAGCGATAAGCTTTGGCGAGTTCTGTTTCGCTTAGCGGAAACCAAATAATTTCATTTTTCAAAGAATAAAAACTTTGAAATTTTTCTTTCACAAAGATTTCTGCTTGTGCAAGTGAACTATTTTTATCGGTAAATGTTTTCGGTGAAAAACTATTATCGAAAACCGAAAGCACAACTGCTTTTCCATTGGTATTTACTTTTACTTCGCTGTTGTAAACGATAGTGTTTCCAATGGTTTGAATGTATGAATAATGTTTCCCCGCCAAACTTTCTTGTGTGTATTGCAATTTTAATTTGCTCTCATAAATGCTTTCTACATGAGCAAATTCATGAGCAAATTTGTTCACTGTAGCTTCGCTTTCTTCTGTTAGTTTAGTTTCCGCAAAAGAACTTTTGCAGTTTCTTAATTCAAGAAAAGAAACAGACGTTTCTTCAACACTTGTTTTTTGTGCAAAGCTTGAGGCTGAAAATAATAATAATAAGAGAAGCAATAGCATGAACAACAAAAGTAGCCTAATAATAGTTTACAAAATAATACTTGCATAAAGTTAAGGAACATTATGTTACAATAAGAAGAGGCTAAAGAATTGTTGTATATCAAAGCAACTACGGCACAGCGTAAATCTCTCGCGTTTTAAAGTATATATACCAAAATAAACAGCAGTAGAAATTTAAAGTATTTTTTGAAAGGAAAATGTATGTATAAATAATTTACAATTTGTAATAATTAAATAATTACTGATATAAAAATTCAAACTTTTTATATGTGTAAAAAATATATAAAAGGACAATTTTGTCTTTTTTGAAATTTTGATATACGTTTGTACGCCAATAGGCAATTCTGTATCCGCACAGCTCTTATAGATGTTCTATGAATTTGTTTACCAAAGCATAATTTCTATTTATGGAAGAACATAAGTTTATTTTGTTTTTATTCTTATCCGCAGCAGTTCTTGTAGCAGGAATATTTCACTTTCTGTATAGTACAACACTTAATCCGCCATCTGAAAGCGAAGGACTCCAAAACCCACTGAAAAAGAGAGGTTTTGTGTTGGTGTTTATGTTTATTGTTTTTGTTGTTTTACTTTTTGTTACCGTTCCGAAATCGCCTTACTTTTTGTTTTCGAATGAAACACCGGCAAAGGTTGTGTATGTAAATGCACAGCAATTTGCCTATATGATGTCTTACAAATCAATAGACTTAAATAAACCCGAAATAGAAACCGATGTAGAGCTCCCGCTAAACGAACCTGTAGAATTTAGAGTTACAAGTGTTGATGTTACGCATGGTTTTGGAATTTACAACAGCAAAGCAGAATTACTAATTCAAACACAAGCAATGCCGGGCTATGTAAACCGGCTGCGCTGGAAATTTACAGAACCCGGCAAATACAATATTCTGTGTTTAGAATTTTGTGGAAGTGGACATGCAGTTATGAGATCATCATTCACCGTTAAATAGAAAAAATTATGGCTTCGCTATCATTAAAAAAAATTACAGCAGTTTGGATTTACACTATACTCATTTTGTTTGTATTGGCAATTCTTATGGGTATTACCATGCGCTTTACGCAAGGAAAAACAATTAGTGTTTCGCCAATAGAGTTTTATTTACTCATGACCACGCATGGTGTTACCATGATTGGCATTTGGGCAGCCGCAGGTATAGTTGCGGTAAACTACTTACTCGCGCGATATATTAAAGTTTCTACATCGCTAAATGTGTTTGCGCTTGTTTTCACGGTTATTTCAATTCTTATGCTTTGGGCTTCTACGTTTATTGGAAAGTTCCATGCCGGTTGGACATTTCTTTATCCTCTGCCATTTCATATTGCATGGGAAACTTGGGCAACACCAATGTTTCTTTGGAGCTTAATGGTGCTTAGTGTTTCATGGTTTATTTGGACATTGGGCTCAATGGTTCAAATATTAAAAAAGTATTCTTTGCGCCAATCCTTTGCCATACAGCACATTTCAAAAAAATCACCTTCGGTAGAAACACCTCCATTGGTTTTAATTAGCATGGTTTCTCTTTTGGGTATGGTTGTGTGCTTTATTGCGGCAATAATACTTTTAGCATTGTTGCTTGCCGAATATTATTCTGCCGGAAAATTTGTAAATGATCCGCTTTTAATAAAAAACCTTACTTTCTTTTTTGGGCACACAATTGCCAACGAAGCTCTGTATTTAGGCTTGGCCACTTTGTATGAACTTTTACCTGAAGTAAGTGGTCGCCCGAAATTTAAAACTACTTGGTATGTAGCCTTAGGTTGGAACTGTGCTATTATATTTATTCTCGGTGCCTTTTTTCACCATTTATACATGGATTTTGTACAGCCCAAAGGCTTTCAAATTTTTGGGCAAATAGCTTCGTATTTTGCTACAATACCTTCGGTGGTTGTTACCATTATTAGTATTGTAACTTTGCTTTACAACAATAAAATAAAATGGTCGTTGGTTAATTTATTGTTTTTTATCGGCTTAATGGGCTGGATAATTGGCGGTATCGGAGCTGTTATTGATGCCACTATTTCAAACAATATTATTTTACACAACACACTTTGGGTTCCGGCACACTTTCATACCTATAATGTAATGGGAAACGTTCTTTTTAGCCTGGCATTTTTTGTGTGGGTGGCAAACGAATTTTCTGATAATAACGACCTACAAAAATACAATAAACTTGTGATGCCGTTGCTTATGGTTGGCGGCTTTGGCTTTGTGCTGATGTTTTATTGGGCAGGTGCGTACTCTGTTCCTCGCAGGTTTGCAATGTATCCGAGCGAGCTTTCATCGGGCACGGCACTTGCGTCTGCTGCTGCGTGGTTTGCCTGTATTTATTTAGTTGGCGTTTTGTTGGTATTGTTTGATGTATTAAAAAAATGCGCAAAAGTTTTTTCTTCTTCATCGCATTAGTTGTTTTTTCTAATGTGGTATTGTGCAACACAAATGGCTTATATAGTTTCTCCGAAGAAGAAAAGCTATTTAAGCCTATTGCGAATATAGAAATTGCAACTGCCGAAGGAGAAATTAGTCTATCAGATTTATATGATAAATCGCCTATTATTTTAGTACTTGTTTTTACGCGGTGTACCGGAATTTGTAGCCCGCTTTTAAGCAATGTGAAAGAAAATATTCGCCAGCAGCAAACCAACGAAAAGTATAAAGTTTTAGTGCTGAGTTTTGACTCTTCCGATAGTATTTCAGGCATGTTGCAGCTTGCAAAGCGCTATAACCTTGACGAAGACAAACAATGGATTTTTGCAACCACAGATAGAATTGAGGCACTTAATGCCTCAGTTGGTTTTAATCCTGTTTGGGATAGCACTTCACAGCAATTCGACCATGAGGCATTAGTGGTTGGAGTGAATGGCAATGGCTACATTGTGAAAAAACTGAATGGCCTGCGAGCCTCTTCCGATTTCCGTTCACTTATTAAAGAGATAAACAGTGAGTTTGTGTTGTCTTATCCGCTACCGCGAAAAAACATGCTTTTTTCGTGCTTTACTTACGATCCCGCAACAGGAAAAAAGAAAATTTCTGTAGGAATGTTGGTAATGCTTTTGCCTGTGGTGCTTACATTGCTTGTGGTGGCAGGTTTGGCTACAATTAAAAGAAAACCAAACGAATAATTATTTCTTAATAAATCTTTTTCGTGGTTTTTTCTTTGGCGTGCCTTCTGGTTTCACTGTTCCTTTGGTGAAATGGCGCAACATACGCACTTCTTCTTCAGAGAGAAAACGCCAGCGTCCGCGCGGTAAATCTTTCTTGGTTAAGCCTGCAAAAAACACACGGTCAAGCTTTTCAACTTCATAACCGAGCGATTCAAAAATTCTGCGTACAATACGGTTTTTTCCGCTGTGAATTTCTATGCCAATTTCTGCTTTGTTTTTTGGGTTTGGAAGGGCAATTTCATCAACTTCTGCAATGCCATCTTCTAAAACCACACCGCCTTCAGCAATTTTCTCAAGGTCGGCACTTTTTAGATTTTTATTTAAGAAAACGTGATACACTTTGCGCACTTCCGATGATGGGTGAATAAGTTGCTGCGCAAGTTCGCCATCGTTTGTAAACAACAGCACTCCGGTGGTGTTTCTATCCAAGCGCCCAACCGGATAAAGGCGCACTTTTTTGCCGTCTTTCAATTTTTCGTTTACACCTTCCAGCAAATCCATTACAGTTTTACGGTCGCGCTCATCGCTCACGGTGGTGATATAATCTTTAGGCTTGTTTAAAAGCACATACACTTTAGGTTCAGGGTTTAGCAACTTGCCTTCAAAATGAACTTTATCGCCTTGGTTTAAGCGATGTCCCATTTCAAAAACTACTTTGCCATTTACCGAAACCTTTCCGGTTTGTATTAGCTCATCAGCTTTTCTGCGCGAAGCTACTCCGGCATGTGCCAAAAATTTGTTCAGGCGCATGTTGGTATCTGCAACCTGCTCAGGAGAATCAGTTTTGTATAATCTCTTGCGCTCTCTTTCTTGGCGGTTTTGAAGAATTTCTTCTTCGCCTTTTTTAAACGATTTTATTTTGGCTTTTACTGCTCTGCTCACCGCTTGCTCCAAAGGAGATTCTACAGGCTTTTGCTTTCGGAATTTCTCGAAAGGCAAAGGTGCTTTTGGGGCGTTGCGTTTGCTATTGTTATTTTCTTCGCGCTTTCTCATTTTTCTTGGAGGGTGCGAAAATACACAAATTTCGCTGTCAATTTCAGCGTTCTTCTTAAAATACTTTATTTAAACCCTTTCAAATAGGTTTCTAAACTTTTGGAAAAGCGTAGTTGTCTGTGTGCTTCCTGCCGTGTGCTGTACTTTATTTTCTTTTTGTTTTGGTAAAGCATCGGCAATAAGTTTTCGCGCATTTGATTTTGGAAAATTCTGCTCTAAAAAGGCTTTATCAATACTTGGGAAATTGTATTCTAACAAGCCGAGCGACTTGCCAACCTTAGGTCTGTCGCGAATATTATCGCCAAACTGCTCAAAGTTGGTCATAAAATTATTGTCTTGTGCAAAGGCTTCTAAATGTTGATTGCCATGTTGCTCTTTGTTCCAATAAAAGGTTCTGTATTCGGTAGTTTGGTGTGTAATGTAAGTGTTGGTTACAATGCGAATATTATTTGAATAATTTGGAGGTGAAAAATGAATAATGCTTTGGTCGAAAAAAACTGCTTCTCCGGCTTTTACTAAAACGGGTTGCAGATAATCAATAATATCATTCATCACGGGCGAAAAAAACTCCGGAATGCTGCTGCCACGATAAGTTGGAAAGAGGCGATGGCTTTTGGGCAACACAAATATTGCACCATTTTCTATGGTTAAATCTACCAATGGAACCCAAATATTTATTCCCGTAAAGCGGCTTTCATCAACCAAACTCATATCTTGGTGAACGCACATGCCGCTATCTGCTCCAGGGCTTTTCACAATAAAAGCGCCAAACACTTCTTTTATGTCCATGCAGTATTTTTCTACACTGCGTTTTCCGACTCTACGAATTTCAGTATCAGCTTGGTGGCGGTAATCTTTATTTTGCGAAAAAGTGCTTGGGAAAAATCCTTTTTCATCAACAGGATGCAAGCGATGATAAACTTCTTCTAATGTTTTAATTTCTTCGGGTGTGTAAAATGGAAGAATTACAAAACCGTCTTTTTCAAAACTTTCTTGGTGCTGTTCATCGCGAAAAACACGCAACATTTTATCGGGAAATTGGAACATTTTTAAAATAATTTATTGCCGATTGGAAAGATACGGCAACTTTTCAATTTTCTGCAATAATACAATTACAAACTGTATCAAATGCAATTTAAAATATAAAACAGAGATGAAAATTTTAAAAGTAAAGCGCTACAAAAAGTCGCTTAGAAATTGAAGGAAATATTTACCATAAATCAGCACTCCAACAACTACTGCAGCAAAGGCAGTAACTAAAACTCCGGCAGCTGCAATATCTTTTGCCTGCTTTGCTAATGGGTGAATTTCGGGTGAAGCCAAATCAACTACTTTTTCTATGGCTGAATTAAGTAACTCGGCAGAAAACACCAAACCGGAAACTACAATGATGATTAACCATTCAGTAAAAGAAACGCCAAAAAGCCAAGCGAAAAAAAGAGCAAGCGCAAAAACAATCAAGTGTATGCGCAAGTTGGCTTGCTGGCTAAAAGCCGTTTGCAAACCTTCGATGGCAAATCCTAAACTTGAAAAAAAGCGTTTCATTCAACAACTAAAATTGAAAAAGAAATTTAGTTACACAATTTTTATTCAAGGATATTGTTTTTAGTTTGGCAAACTATTTTAAGTTCAATAAAATGAAACATCTTTTTTTAGCATTCACATTTTGCATTTTGGCAGGAAGTATTTCGGCACAAGAGAAAAATGAATATGCCGTTTTGCGCTCTTATTTACTTTCTGGCTCACGTTGTGTAATGGAATTAAGTTCGGCAGATAAAATTGACGTAGTTTTTGAAGGTTCAACGGCTGAATATGGCAAGTGGGCGCGCGATTACGACAATGCTTCGCCCGCGCTAAAATGGATAGCCGAAAATAATTGGGAAGTGGTTCAGTTTACACCGCCAAACAATTCAAATACTTCCAGCTATTTTTTGTTGAAAAGAAAAAAGCAGTAAGTAATTAGTCTTCTAAAACTATATCGAACTGAACGAGTTCAACAAAGCTTTTCACTCTTTCTTCAATAGCAGAATGTGAAAGCGTTTTTAGTTTTTCAGTGCCAAATTCTTCTACACAAAAAGAAGCCATTGCCGAACCATAAATAATGGCGCGCTTCATATTATTGAAACTAATATCGCGGCTTTTATCTAAATACCCGGCAAAACCACCGGCAAAAGTATCACCCGCTCCGGTTGGGTCAAAAACATCTTCAAGCGGTAGAGCTGGTGCAAAAAACACGTTGTTTTCGTAGAATAAAAGTGCACCGTGTTCACCTTTTTTTATCACCAAATATTTTGGACCCATAGTTAATATAGCTTTTGCAGCTTTCACCAACGAATATTCGCCCGAAAGTTCTCTTGCCTCTGCATCGTTTATGGTAAGCACATCTATTTTTTTAAGCACTTCCATTAACTGTGGCTTGTAAGTTGGTGTCATCCAAAAGTTCATGGTATCGAGAATGATCAACTTAGGGCGGTTTTGCAATTGGTTTAAAACTTTAAGTTGCAAATTCGGGTCAATGTTTCCCAATAAAACAATATCGCTACTTTGGTAACTTTCAGGAATAATTGGGTTAAATTCCAATAACACGTTTAAATCTGTAATAAGTGTATCGCGTGTATTCATATCTAAATGATATTTTCCGCTCCAGAAGAAACTTTTTTTGCCGTTTTTAATCTCAATTCCAGAAATATCTACTCCGCGGTTTTGTAAAAGTTCTAATTCTTTCATGTCAAAATCATCGCCAATTACAGAAACAATATTTACTTTTTTAGAAAAGAAAGAAGCGCCCCAAGCTATGTAGGTAGCGGCTCCGCCAACAATTTTATCGGTTTTTCCAAAGGGGGTTTCAATAGCATCAAAGGCAACGGTACCAACAGTTAATAAACTCATTTTATATTATTTAAAAATTTTCGGGCGCTAAGATTGTGAGATTTATTGAAGAATTATACATTTGCACCTCCAAAAAGGAAATTCCTCCTTAGCTCAGCTGGTTAGAGCACAAGACTGTTAATCTTGGGGTCCTTGGTTCGAGC
>ENA-UOUJ01000836-UOUJ01000836.1-activated-sludge-metagenome-genome-assembly--contig:-NODE-836-length-18105-cov-9.235291_pt1 | contig 18105 bp, 21 predicted proteins | sample MGYA00249839_ERZ747224 | MGnify/ENA primary metagenome ERZ747224 (study PRJEB28782, sample SAMN03220277) | activated sludge metagenome | biome: wastewater; feature: sewage sludge; material...
CGCGTTCCAGCCGCCGCAGCCGCGCCGCCGCGAGCGCGAGATCCAGGAGCCGCGCCCCGCACTCGCCACGCATGCCTCCGAAGGCAAAGAATCCGCCGACGTTTGAGGCTTCCGTCGCATCTCGCGCTGCGACAACCAATTTATGCGGGGGGAAAGGCCGGGCGCTCCGGGGGGCGCGCCCGGCTTTTCGTTTATGCGGAAAACGTCGAGCGGGCGTCGTTGAGGGCGCCTGTCAGAGCGCGCGCGAAATCGGCGCGCTCCTCGTCGTTCAGGAGACGGCCAAACTCGAACTCCCGCCCGTGGGAGGAGAGCTTCAGGCGATTGGTGCCATCGTGGCGCTCGCTGAACAGGACGCGGACCCAGTACGGATTGAACTCGAAACTCTCGGATTTCCCGGATGCGGCGACTTGCGTGAGGGTCAGCGCCCGAGGCGTCAGCTCGACCAGCTCGTACGCAGCGGCGGCGCGATAGTTGAGCTTGAATGCGATGTAGACGAGCAGCACATCCAGCCCAAAGAAGCCCATGACCGGCCAAGCCCCTATCAGCACGAAGGCCATGCCCATCACGAAGCTCGCCGACCCGACCGCGATCATCAGGATCAGAAAGCCTTTGGGGCCGAGAGAGCGATGGGGGTGGAGAACGGCGCGAAACACGCTCGCGTCAGCCGTCGGGGGTCCGGTATCATGCATACGATTAGCCTATCTCCCGAGTCAGAATTGTCAAAGCGCATGAGCACGGCACCCCGTTCCACGTCCACCAGCCCGCCACGTAAGAAGGCGTCTCCAGCGGCCAAGTCCCGCGGCCGTCGGCGCGGCCTGACGCCAGCGGAGGTTGCAGAGGTCTTCCGGCGTTTCCAGGCGGCCGATCCCGAGCCCAAGGGCGAGCTCGAACATACGAACCCGTACACCCTGCTCGTCGCCGTGGTGCTTTCAGCACAAGCGACGGACGCAGGAGTCAACAAAGCGACGCGCGCCTTGTTCCAGAAGGCGGATACGCCGGAGAAGATGGTCGCGCTCGGCGAGGACACGGTGCGGGAGCACATCCGGACCATCGGGCTTTTCCGCGCGAAAGCGAACAACGTCATCCTGCTCAGCGAGAGGCTGATTCACCACTTCGGCAGCGCGGTGCCCGAGGACCGCGACGCACTCGAAACGCTGCCGGGCGTGGGGCGCAAGACGGCGAACGTCGTCATGAACGTCGCGTTCGGCGCCCCGACGATGGCTGTCGATACGCACGTGCTGCGCGTCTCGAACCGTATCGGGCTGTCCGACGGCAAGACGCCGCTCAAGGTCGAAGAGGACCTGCTCGCCAAAATCCCGCAGGCGTACGGCGTGTTCGCGCATCACTGGCTGATCCTGCACGGGCGCTATGTGTGCAAGGCGCGCAAGCCCGAATGCCCGAGATGCCTGATCCGCGATCTCTGCCGCTATCCCGACAAGACGCCGGGGTGAGCCTCCTGCCTTATATCTCGACTGTCATCCCGGCCAAGCGAGGCGAGAAGCCGAGCGCCGAGCCGGGACCCAGGAAAAGCTTCTATCGCGAAATGTTGCGTCCTCTACGACTCTTACGCTGGGTCCCGGATAAGGCTCCAGCTTACGCTTCCGCCTTTCCGGGATGACAGGGAGCTGTGTCAAGCCACCGTGCGGTCGAGGCGGACGGCGATGCCGGCGTCGGCCATGTGCTTCTTCGCTTCGCCGATGGTGTAGGTGCCGAAGTGGAAGATGGAGGCGGCGAGCACCGCGCTCGCATGACCGTCGCGGACGCCTTCCACGAGATGGTCGAGATTTCCGACGCCGCCTGAGGCGATGACCGGAACAGGCACCGCATCCGAGACGGCGCGCGTCAACGCGATATCGAAACCGGCCTTGGTGCCGTCGCGGTCCATCGACGTCAGCAGGATTTCGCCCGCACCGAGGGCTACGACCTCTTTCGCGTACTCGATGGCGTCGATGCCGGTCGGCTTGCGTCCCCCGTGGGTGAAGATCTCCCAGCGCGGCGGCTCGCCTTCCTCCGACACGCGCTTGGCGTCGATGGCGACGACGATGCATTGCGCGCCGAACTTCTCGGACGCCTCCCGCACGAACTCGCGGTTGAAGACGGCCGCGGTGTTGATCGAGACCTTGTCGGCTCCCGCTTCGAGGAGCTTTCGGATGTCGTCCACGGTGCGCACGCCGCCGCCGACGGTCAGCGGCATGAAGCAGCGCTCGGCCGTGCGCTCGACGACATCGAAGATCACGTCGCGCGCTTCGTGCGAAGCGGTGATGTCGAGGAAACACAGCTCATCGGCACCGGCGGCGTCATAGGCGGCGGCCGCTTCCACGGGATCGCCCGCGTCCACCAGATCCACGAAGTTCACGCCTTTGACGACGCGGCCGTCTTTCACGTCGAGACAGGGGATGATGCGGATTTTCAGCATGGTGTCTTTGCTCATGTCCCGACCGGATCGGCATCTTATTTTCGCGTTCCGGGTATCATAGTCTCCGCACCCGCCACAAGGACATGGGTGCAGCATGATCGTGACCGCTTCGAGCGACTGGATGGTTCTTCTGATCCTCGCCGGTGCACTCTCCGTGCTCGCAACCGTCATCATCCGGAGGCGGCGCAGAAAAAAACGCGGAAGCCAGCATTCCAACACCCAGGACGGAAGCTCCGCCCATTACACAGGCGGTGGAGGAGAAGGGCCTTCACACGCCCGCAAATCGGACCCGTCGCCCAGCTCGGAGTGCGACGACAGCGGCAGCGGATCCGGCGGTGGCGGTTCGGATGGCGGCGGTGGAGGAGGTGGCGACTAGAGCCGCCGCGTGGGCCTCACGCCGCGGCAAGCAGCGCCAACGCTTCCTTGGGGTCGATGCGCCCGTCGTACAGCGCGCGCCCCGTGATTGCGCCTTCCAGGATGCCGTACTCCGGCGTCAGCAGTGCTTTCACATCCTCGATGGACGCGAGACCGCCGGAGGCCACGACCGGGATCGAGACGGCGCGCGCCAGCTCGGCCGTCGCCGGCAGATTGAGACCCGTGAGCACGCCGTCGCGGTCGATGTCGGTGTAGATGATCGCCGCCACGCCCGCGTCCTCGAAGCGGCGCGCGAGATCGACGGCCGTCAGCTCCGACGTTTCCGCCCAGCCTTCGACGGCCACCTTGCCACCGCGCGCATCGATGCCGACGGCCACGCGGCCGGGGAAGCTCTTGCAGGCCTCGCGGACGAGATCCGGATCGCGCACCGCGGCCGTGCCGAGAATGACGCGGCGGATGCCGCGCGCGAGCCACGTCTCGATAGTCGCAAGGTCGCGGATGCCGCCGCCGAGCTGCACGGGCATCGTCGTCGCCTTCAGGATCGCGCTCACCGCGTCGGCATTGACGGGCCGGCCCGCGAATGCGCCGTTCAAATCGACGATATGGAGATACTTGAAGCCCTGACGCTCGAAGGTCTGGGCCTGGTCCACCGGATCGTCGTTGAAGACCGTCGCCTCGCTCATTTCGCCGAGCTTGAGGCGAACACACTTGCCATCCTTGAGATCGATGGCCGGAAATAAGATCACGCTAGGGCCCCCTCGTCCTTGCCTTCGTGGGGCGGCTCGCTCCGCCATATGTTTGCTATGGTTTTGCCCGATCAATAGAGTTTGTCGCCGAGCGTCAAGTCCGTGTGTTCACATATGCAGGCCGTTTCTCACGCGTTATCGCCGCAGGCCGAGGCCCGCAGCCCCCTCACCGAGGACCACGCGATCGAAATCTGGATCGCCCGCTGGCTCAGGGTCCGCCGCGTCGATCTCGTTCGCCGATACGGCTGCGACGCGCGTCGGCTCTACGAAATCTGGCAGGAGGAGCGCTTCGCGGGGAGCCGCGACAAGGCCCTCGAAGCCTTCGCTGCGCGCTTTCCCTCGCTCGTCGACCGCATCGATCCGGGACCGCACGTCCGCATTTCGCGCACGCCGCACCCCGATCAGCTTCCTCTCTTCGATTGAGCAAACACGCCTAGCGCGTTGACGCTGCGCCCATATCCCGCGCGCGCTCGTGTTGCGGACATGCCCGTCATGCGCGCTCCGTTCGCCACTGTCTCTCCATGGCCGCACCGTGATGAGAACAAAATTCGAACGGACTCTAGACGCACACAGCGACTCATGACACGTTCTCTCTACGTTCTCACCGCGTCACTCCCCTCCTCCACCGCCCACGGAGAGCCCCTCATGCGCACCTATCTCATCTCTTACGATCTCGCGAAGCCCCACCTCATCAAGCACGTCGTCGCCCAGGCGATCATGGCTGCCGGCCAGAGCTGGGCCCGCCCGCTCGAGCAGACCTGGTATGTGCGCTCGGAGGAGAGCGAGGAAGCGATCGAGGCGAAGCTGATGCGCATCCTCGAAGCCGAGGACGGCCTCCTGATCCAGCGCGTAAAGGACGATGCGGTGCTGACCAACACCTCGATCCGCTGGTTCAAGCAGCGTCAGGCCGGCATCGAGGCTGGTGGCGACACCAACATCATCGCGTTTCCGACGCCGCCTCCGGGCACGCCCAACGAGCCGGAACTCCCGTTCGCGAAAGCGTCCTGAGCACAGAGCTTGGCGAGTGGCGCGGGGTTTTCCCCATCTCTCCCCGCCCCCACCCCGATGTCCGCTCGCCCGGAAGGGAGGCTCACCGCCTCCCTTTTTTCTTGTCCGCAGCGGTGGCCGGTAAAAAATGTCGGCTCGACCGGCTGCGGTTCGTCGTTCGGGTGAGCGGACGCTATCGGGGTGGGGGCGGCAGCTCAGATCTGGGAAAGATCCATGCGCTACACGATCCTGGTGAAGGCGACGGCGGACAGCGAAGCGGGCGTTATGCCGACTGCGGAGGGGATTGCCGAAATGGCGGCCTTTCACGAGGAGCTGCAGGCGGCCGGCGCGCTGGTCGATGCCAACGGATTGATGGCAACCTCGCACGGCTACAAGCTCGCTTACGCCGGCGGCAAACGGATCGTGACGGATGGGCCGTTCACGGAATCCAAGGAGATCATCGCCGGCTTCACGATCATCGAGGTCGCGACGCCGGACGAGGCAATCGGTTGGCTGAAGCGCTTTCCGAACCCGTATTACGGCAGGGATGGCGAGGTCGAGATGCGCCGTGTTTTCGAACTCGACGATCTCGGCGAAAGCGAGGGGGTGGAGCGGTTTCGCAAACTCGAAGAGCAGCGGAAGAGCGGCGCATAGCGGTGCCTCAGCACGCGGCACGCTACCGCTTCAGAAATTCGCTCGCGGTGAACAGCGAGACGAAGGGAATGCCGGCGTCGGCGTAGAGCTTCGCCGCACCTTCCTCGCGATCGAGGATGGAGATCACGAGCGACATCGTGGCGCCGGCAGCCTTGAGCGCCTCGACGGCCTTCATCGCCGAACCGCCGGTCGTCGTCACATCCTCGACGATGGCGACGCGCCTGCCCGACACGTCGGAGAGGCCGTCGATCAGCTTTTTCGTGCCGTGGTCCTTCACCGTCTTGCGGACGAAAAAGCCCGGCAGCGGGCGGCCCGCCCGGCGGCTCACGATGGACACGGGCGTGATCAGCGGGACGGCGCCCATTTCGAGCCCGCCCACGATGTCGGCGTCGGTTTCGGCGATGCGCGCATGGATCAGCTCGGCCAGAAGCTCCGCGCCCTCGGGGTCGAACATGGTGGGCTTCATATCGAAATAGTGGTCGCTCTCCTTGCCGGAGGCGAGCACGACGTGGCCCTTCACGAACGACTTCGTGCGGACGATTTCATAGAGGCGCGCGCGCGCGTCGGTGGTTTCGGTCATGATCATGGGCCCCGCCTTGGACGATGGCTGGTCAATAAACGGCCGACCGGCTCGCGTCCACCCGATGGAGCTGCGCGCGGCCCATTCCAAGGTGGAGAAGTGCCTTTTAAGGCTGCCAGTTCAGGAAGTTGGCGATGAGGGCGAGGCCGAGGGCCTGGCTCTTCTCGGGATGGAACTGCGTGCCCGCCACATTGCCCTTGGCGATCATGGCGGTGACGGGACCACCGTAATTCGTCTCGGCGAGAACCGCGCTCCTGTCCTCGGGGACGTAATGGTAGGAGTGCACGAAGTAGGCATGGAGCCCGTTCGCACCGGTCGGGATGCCAGCGAGCAGCGGGTGCGGGCTCAGCGCGTCGAGCGTGTTCCAGCCCATGTGCGGGATCTTGAGCATCGGATCGGACGGCTCGATCGCGCGCACCTCGCCGGCGATCCAGCCGAGACCCTCGGTCGTCTCGAACTCGCGGCCGCGGCTCGCAAGAAGCTGCATCCCTACGCAGATGCCGAGGAACGGACGGCCGCGCGCGTGTACGGCCTCGTCGAGCGCATCATGCATGCCGGAAACGGCTTCGAGCCCGCGGCGGCAATCGGCGAATGCGCCGACACCCGGCAGAACCACTCGATCCGCCGATCTCACGTCCTCGGCGCGTGCGCTGACCACGATCTCGGCGTCCGCTCCCGATTCACGTGAAGCACGCTCGAAGGCTTTCGCTGCCGAGTGGAGGTTCCCGGAGCCGTAATCGATGATGACAACACGCTGCATGGAGGGGTCAGTTTCCGATCGGGGATTTGCGGATCAACCGCGAAGACAGGCGGCGAAGCAACGTTTCGGCGCGCGAGACGGATTCATGATGCGGCGCGGCGACGGCAGACGCCGGTGCCGGCGGAAACGGCTGTGGCACGGCTGCTTCCGCCACGCTCAACGTCGGAAGCCACGCCATGAAGAAGCGGCGCTCGGCTTCCTCCAGCGAGCTCCCCCCGACGCTGCCGAGTTCCTTCCAGCCCGCGCGCGCCAGCGAGGCGCGCTGCACGCTGGCCGCCTCGAAACCGGTGATCACGTTGAGAAGAATGAAGCCCCACGTGATCCATTGGCTTCCCGTCTCGATCACCTGCAACGCATGAACCAGCGCGACGGCTGCTGCGACGTACATCAAGAGGCCAACCCATTCGCGCTTCATGGCGAGATAGAGCGGGCCGAAAAAGAGCGCGCGCCAGGAGAAGCCTTCCGCCACGAAGACCAGGCGCTCGGCGCGCTCCAGCGGCAGGCCAGCGTTGTCCGCCGGCTCGTAGACTGAATACGCTTTCGAGCCCGACGGCGAACCAAAGGGCCAGATCCGGATCATCAGGCGAGCATCCCTTTCGTGGAGGGCACGCGGCCCGCCTGGCGCGGGTCAGCCGTGATCGCCGCGCGCAACGCGCGGGCGAGCCCCTTGAAGCAGGTCTCCGCGATGTGGTGGTTGTTGTCGCCGTAAAGCGTCGCGACGTGCAGCGTGATCCCCGCGTTCTGGGCGAACGCCTGGAACCATTCGCGGAACAGCTCGGTGTCCATCTCGCCCACCTTGGGCTGCGAGAAGTCGACCTTCCAGACCAGGAACGGACGGCCGGACACGTCGATGGCGACGCGCGTCAACGCTTCGTCCATCGCGAGGTGCACGTCGGCATAGCGCGTGATGCCCTGCTTGTCGCCGAGCGCCTTCGCCACCGCCTGGCCGAGCACGATGCCGGTGTCCTCGGTGGTGTGATGGAAATCGATGTGCAGATCGCCCTTGGCCTCGAGCTTGATGTCGATCAGCGCGTGGCGTGCGAATTGCTCCAGCATGTGATCGAGAAAGCCGACACCGGTCGAGATCTCGTAGGAGCCCGTGCCGTCGAGATCGACGGTGGCCGAGATCTGCGTTTCCTTTGTCCTGCGGGTGATCGTCGCTTGCCGCTTCACGGGTGGTCCTCGCCGCGCCATTATTGCCTTGGAGAACCCAAGCGTCTATCAGCTTCGAGGGTCCGGTGCCAGTAGAGCCCAGAAGGGCAAACACGCACTTAAGGTCGGCCTCCCTCCCTGGAAATCAAGGTAAAATGGCTCAAATTCCGCAGAACACCGCCGAGGGCGCCTCCTGGCACGCCACCACCATCCTCACGGTGAGGAAGGATGGGCGGGTGGTGATCGCCGGCGACGGACAAGTGAGCCTTGGCGCAACGATCATCAAGGCCAATGCGCGCAAGGTGCGCCAGCTTGGCAAGGGTGGCGTGATCGCCGGTTTTGCCGGTGCAACCGCCGATGCGTTCACCTTGTTCGAACGGCTGGAAGCGAAGCTCGAGCAGTATCCTGGGCAGCTCATGCGGGCGGCCGTCGAGCTTGCCAAGGACTGGCGCACCGACCGTTTTCTGAGGCGCCTCGAAGCGATGATGATCGTGGCGGACGCCGACGTGACGCTGGTGCTCACGGGCACGGGCGACGTGCTCGAGCCCAAGGACGACGTGATGGGCATCGGCTCGGGCGGCATGTACGCGCTGGCCGCCGCGCGCGCGCTGCTCGACCAACCGCTCGACGCGGAAGCTATTGCGCGGCGCGCGATGGGCATTGCCGGCGAGATCTGCGTCTATACGAACAGCAATCTCGTGGTCGAAAGCCTGCCGTCTTCGAAGTCGTGAGGCGGGCCGCTCTCGCCGAACCAATGCGCGGAACAAACATGATCCGGAACGAGCACCTCGACCTGGCGGTGGCGCAGGGCATTCTCACGGCGGAGCAGGCCGCGCGGCTTCGTGCGCTGGCGGAAGGCGGCGCGCCGGCGGATGCGGATCGCGCGGCCGATCCCGTCACCGTCAATCCCGACGACGAGCGCTTCCGCCTCATCGGCGGGTTCAACGATATCTTCGTGACGATCGGCATCGCGCTTCTCGTCGTCGGTCTCTACACGCTTTTCAGCGCATTCCGCTTCGAACCGGGCTTCCCGGTGTTTTCCATCGTCGCGGCCTGGGGGCTCTCCGAAGTTTTCGCGCGCCGCATGCGCCTTGCGCTTCCGTCCATCGCGCTTGCGCTCATGCTTGCGCTCGGCGCGGGGTTCGGAGGCGTCGCGCTCGGGGGTTTGGTTTCGCCCGCTGTCGCGGGCGTCGTCGGCGCTCTCGCTATCCTGCTCGGCGCCGTTCTGCACGAGCGCCGGTTCGGCGTGCCCGTGAACTGGGCCATCGGCGCGGTCGCGCTGTCTTTTGCCCTCGTCTACGGCATGGGACCGCTCGCGCCGGAGCTGATCGAGCGGGCCTGGTCGTTCTTGTTCGCCCTGCTCGGGCTTGCGATCTTCGTCGTCGCGCTGCGCATCGACGCGACCGACGTCGACCGAGAGACGCGCCGGAGCGACATTGCATTTTGGCTGCATCTCGTCGCCGCGCCGATGATCGTGCACGGAACGATCCCGCTTCTGGTCGGCGCGCCCGAAGGCATGAACGTCACGCAGGCGTTTGCCGTGCTCGGCATTTATGCCGTATTGGGCCTCGTCGCGATCATCATCGACCGGCGCGCGCTTCTCGTCTCGGGTCTCCTCTACGCGGGCGTCGCGCTCGGCTATCTCTTTAACGAGAACGTCGAGACGAGCTTCGGCTCCTCGCTCACGCTGCTGGCGCTCGCCGTCATCGTGCTCGGCATCTCGGCCGGCTGGCGGACGATCCGGCGGACCCTGATCCCGCTTTTGCCGCTCGGCGCGCTTAAGCACTCAATCCCTCCGGCGCGTTGACCGGCTTCATCTGACGGATCCTTACATGACCACCTTCTCGCCGCGCGAAATCGTCTCCGAGCTCGACCGCTACATCGTCGGTCAGGGCGATGCGAAGCGCGCCGTCGCCATCGCGCTCCGGAACCGCTGGCGCCGCCAGCAGATCGAAGGCCCTCTGAAAGACGAGGTGCTGCCGAAGAACATTCTCATGATCGGCCCGACCGGCGTCGGCAAGACCGAGATCGCGCGCCGTCTCGCAAAGCTCGCAGGCGCGCCGTTCCTCAAGGTCGAAGCGACGAAGTTCACGGAAGTGGGCTACGTGGGCCGCGACGTGGAGAGCATCATCCGCGATCTCGTGGAAGTCGGGCTCGGGCTCGTACGCGAAACGAAACGCCGGGAAGTGCTTGCCCAGGCCGAGAAGAACGCGGAGGAGCGCGTGCTCGATGCCCTGGTCGGCCCCGGCGCGCAGCCTGCCACGCGCGATTCCTTCCGCAGGCGGCTCCGCGCCAACGAGCTCAACGACAAGGTCATCGAAATCCAGGTGACCGACACGGGCGGCGGCATGCCCATGCTGGACATCCCGGGCATGCCCGGCGCCTCGATGGGCGCCGTCAACCTCGGCGACATTTTCGGCAAGATGATGGGCGGGCGCACGAAGCCGCGGCGCGTCACCGTCAAGGACAGCTATCCGCTGCTCATTGCCGAAGAGAGCGACAAGCTCATCGACCACGACCAGATCACGAGCGAGGCGATCCGCGCGGTCGAGAACAACGGCATCGTGTTTCTCGACGAGATCGACAAGATCTGCTCGCGCGGCGAGACGGGGCGCTCGGGCGCGGAAGTCTCGCGCGAAGGCGTGCAGCGCGATCTGCTGCCGCTGATCGAGGGGACGAGCGTCTCCACGAAGTACGGGCCGGTGAAGACGGACCACGTGCTGTTCATCGCATCGGGTGCGTTCCATGTGGCGAAGCCTGCGGACCTGCTTCCCGAGTTGCAGGGGCGGCTGCCGATCCGCGTCGAGCTGAAGGCGCTGTCACGCGAGGACTTCCGCCGCATCCTGACGGAGCCGGAGGCGAGCCTGATCAAGCAGTACGTTGCGCTGATGGCGACGGAGGGCCTCAATCTGGTGTTCACCGAAGATGCGATCGACGCGCTTGCGGATGCGGCCGTGCTCGTCAACTCGACGGTCGAAAACATCGGTGCGCGGCGCCTGCAGACCGTGATGGAGCGCGTGCTCGACGAGATCTCGTTCGATGCCTCCGACCGCAACGGCGAGACGTCGACCATCGATGCGGCGTATGTGAACGCCCGCGTGGGCGAGCTTGCGAAGAACACCGATCTTTCGAAGTTCATCCTGTAGCGGCGGGCAGCCGGGCTGATTTCTCGACCCTCTCGGGGAAATTTTCCCGCGCGCCCTGCAATGCGCCGCGCGTACCGTGCCGAATGTTCTTGCGGGCCGTGCTCGGGCGGATCAATACTGACGATATAACAAAACATAATTCGGAGGGGCGCCCATGCTTCGACTCGCGACGGCTCGGCTCGCGCGTGGCATTGCCGGTGCCGGGATCGCTCTCTCGCTGGCGCTCGCCCTCGGCGCAACCGCGCCCTTCGCCGACGAGGACACCCCGAAGCTCACGTCGTCTCTCACGCTCAAGGGGCACACGGCCGACGTCTGGTCGGCAACCTTCAGCCGCGACGGCAGTCGCATTCTGACGGCCTCCGCCGACCGCACGGCGCGGGTGTGGGATGCCAAGACAGGCGACCTCCAGCTCACGCTCTCCGGCCACGAGGAGGGCGTGCGGCATGCAGCGTTCAACGCGGATGCAGGCCTCATCGTCACCGCCTCACGCGATCTGACGGCGCGTCTCTGGGACGCCGGGACGGGCAAGGAAATCGCGGTGCTCGGCGGACACGAGCAAATGCTCGAACAGGCCGAGTTCAGCCCCGACGGAACGCGCGTCGTCACGGTGCCGCACGCCAACACGGGCAAGCTCTGGGACGGGAAGACCGGCCAGCACATCGCCGATCTCGCGGGCCACGAGGGCTACATGACGTCGGCCGTGTTCAGCCCCGACTCGAAGCTGCTCGTCACCGCATCGGCCGACAAGACGGCGCGGATCTGGGACGCCGCGACGGGCAAGCCCATCCTGACGCTCAACGGGCACACGAGCCTCGTGAGCTCGGCGGCCTTCAGCAGCGACGGAGCCCGCATCTTCACCACGTCCTCCGACAAAACGGGGCGCATCTGGGACACCAAGACAGGCGAGGAGATCCGTGCGTTCACCGGCGGACACACGCGCGCCGTGCTGCGCGGCGCGTTCAGCCCCGACAATCGCCGCGTGATCACCGGCGGCGCCGACCGCATCGCCAACGTCTGGGACGTGGAAACGGGCGAGAAGCTCGTGACGCTCGACGGCAAGCATCGGCGCAATCTCTCCACAGCCCTGTTCAGCGCGGATGGAAAGCTCGTTCTCATCTCCTGCCATGACAGCAACGCGCGGCTGTGGGACAGCGCAACGGGCGCGCCGGTTGCCTGGCTCGCGGAGCACGGAAAGGCCGTCGAGGCGGCAGAGTTCAGCCCAGACGGACGGCAGGTGATCACGGCCTCGTTCGACGGCACCGCCAAGGTGTGGGATCTCCCCCTCGGTACGACGAACGCAGAGAAATGATCGTCTTCTTCTGGCGCTCGGCGCAGGGACGCGGCTAAACTGGCGCATCTTGCGGATGCCTCGTTCCGCTCTCGCGCTGGACCGTCTCATGAAATCGCTCATCGTCATCGCCATCGGCGGCATCGCCGGCCTGATCATCGGCTGGGTCGTGACGGCTGCCGCTGTCATCCTCTTCGGCGAACGCTTCGGGCTTTCGAACTTCGAAGGCCAGCGCGACGTCATGGCGGCCTTCGGTTACGGGCCGGCCGGCGGGCTGGTCGGCCTCGTCATCGGCGTTTGGATCGGACGGCGGCTCGGGCGGTCCTGAGCGGTCCGCTATTCGCTCGCGCCGGCCGCGGTGCGCCGACAGCCCGCACGATGGCGCACTTCATCACCTTCTGCGACCGGAGCACCGCAGGCCCGGCACATCACGTGCGAGCCAGGTGTTACGCCGTGCTCGAGCGCGACGCGCTCATCGAACACGAAGCACTCGCCCTGCCACAGGCTTTCCTCGGGCGGCACGGTTTCGAGATATTTGAGAATGCCGCCTTCGAGGTGATAGACCTCGGGAAAGCCCTGCGACAGCAGATAGGCGGACGCTTTTTCGCAGCGAATGCCGCCCGTGCAGAACATCGCGATGCGCGGGTGCTTCTCGGGATCGAGGTTGGCGGCGACGAAATCCGGAAACTCGCCGAAGGTGCGCGTCTCGGGATCGACCGCATCCTTGAACGTGCCGATGGCGACCTCGTAGGCGTTGCGCGTGTCGAGGACGAGCACGTCGGGATCGGCGATGAGCGCATTCCAATCCTGCGGCTTCACGTAGGTTCCGACCTGTTTCGTCGGGTCCGCCTCTGGCCTGCGCAGGGTGACGATCTCGCGCTTGAGCCGCACCTTGAGGCGCCCGAACGGCGGCTCGTCGACGTAGGATTCCTTGCTCACGAGATCGGCGAAGCGGGGATCGCCCCGCATGTGCGCGAGCAGGCGGCGAATGCCGCCGTCAGGCCCCGCAACGGTGCCGTTGATGCCTTCGGGCGCGACGAGGATCGTGCCCTTGATGCCTTCGGCACGCGCGACGTCCAAGAGCTGGTCGCGCAGCGCGGCCGGATCGGAGATCGCGACGAACTTATAGAAGGCTGTGACGGTGACGGACATGGTCCGCGTGGCTTACGCCATTCCCGCAAGGCTGTCGACGGCGCGCTTCATCGCCTCGAAGACGCCGGGCTCCGTCATCGCATGTCCGGCGGACGGCACGATTTCGAGCCGTGCCGACGGCCAGCGCTTGGCGAGCTCGTAGGCCGCGCGCGGCGGGCAGAGCAGGTCATAGCGGCCTTGGACGATCACGCCGGGAATTCCCGCGAGCCGACCCGCATCGTTCAAAAGCTGATCGGGTGCCAGGAAGAAATGATTGGCGATGTAGTGCGCCTCCATGATCGGAGTGGGCGGCACGCGCCCGCCCTCCGGCATATCCTCCGCGAGCACGATGTCGCCCGGCGCGAATTCCGACATGATGCGCTCGAAGCGATTCCAGCGGTGCGCGGCAGGATCGCGCACGCTCGCGTCTTCGCTGGTGAGGCGCGCGACGTACGCCGCAATCGGATCGGTCCGCTCGGCTTCGGGCAACGCCGCGACGAAGCTCGCGTAGAGATCGGGGCGCAGCTCGGCAGGGCCACGGCGGAACGCCCAGTCCACCTCCGCGTCCGTGCCGAGGAACACCGCGCGCAGGACGAGGGCCGACACGCGCTCAGGATAGGCTTCAGCATAGGCGAGCGCGAGTGTCGAGCCCCACGACCCGCCGACGATGAGCATCTTCTCGAAGCCCATGTGCATGCGGATACGCTCGATGTCGGCCACGAGATGCTGCGTGGTGTTGGCGCGCGTTTCCAGATACGGATGGCTGCGGCCCGCGCCGCGCTGATCGAACAGGACTGCATGGAAACGGTCGCCGTCAAACAGGCGCCGATGCGCGTGCTGCGCACCGCTGCCCGGCCCGCCATGCAGGAAAAGCGCCGGGATGCCCCCTTTCGTGCCCACTTCCTCCACGTAGATCCAATGCCCGTCTCCGACGTCCAGCATGATGGCGTCGAACGGGCGCGGCGGCTCGGGCGGTGAAGTGGAGGTCATGGATCAGGGAGGTCTCCGGGGACGGTTCGCAGCACGCAACGGCAGCCGCACGCGATCAAGTGTTACGACAGCGGCGGCGCGGATGGAACGGCCGCTTGCTTATCAGCGTTATGTGTCGATCCAGCAGAGGTCGTGCACACATGCTTATCAAGTATGGGTTCGGTATCGCAATCACGGTTCCCCAACCCACGCCGCTCATCACGCTTCTCGACGTACGTTCGCATCGGCGCCCCGACATCCTGGAAGAAAGCGCGTTCGTCACCACGCCGGACGTTCCCGTTTCGATGTACTGCGACCAGTTCGGCAACGTGTGCAGGCGCATGACGGCGCCGGCAGGCGAGTTCGCCATCACCATGGGCGGCACCATCCAGGATACCGGCGTTCCCGATCTCGTGGACCGTACGCTTTGCGAAGTTCCGGTGACCGATCTCCCCGACGACGTTCTGGTCTATCTGCTCGGCAGCCGCTACTGCGAAACCGACCACATCAGCGAAATCGCCTGGGCGCACTTCGGCACCATGACGCCAGGATGGGCGCGCGTGGAAGCCATCGTCGACTTCGTTCACCGGCACATCATGTTCGGCTATCGCCACGCCCGCGATACGCGCACCGCGGCCGAAGCGTACCAAGAGCGCGTCGGCGTGTGCCGCGATTTTGCGCATCTCACGATCGCTCTCTGCCGTGCGCTCAACATTCCGGCGCGCTACGTCAACGGCTATCTCGGCGACATCGGCGTGCCGAAAGATCCGGCACCGATGGATTTCAGCGCGTGGTGCGAGGTGTATCTCGGCGGCCGCTGGTGCGCCTTCGATGCGCGCCACAACAGGCCGCGCATCGGGCGCATCCCCGTCGCCTACGGCCGCGACGCCACCGACGTGCCGCTGATCCATAGCTTCGGGCAGCATCAGCTCACGTCGTTCAAGGTGTGGACCGACGAGGTAACGGCGCCGATCACAGGGCAGGTCGCAGCGTAAATCGCGCGCGTTACGAGGACGCGTTGCGCAGCGACGCGACGGCCTGACGGACGGTGTCCGCGAACGCTCTCGCGCCGAAGCAGCGAAACGTGAAGAGTTCGCCCGTGTCGGTGCGCACATCGATGATCCGCGTCACCCACCCGAAACGATCCGTAACGTCGACGACACGCTCCAGAGAAACCCCAGCCGACGTGTCGCGGTCGTGGGCGGCCGCGTTCATGCTGTTGGGTGAAAAATACAGCGTATCGCGCGTCAGCGCCACGGTGCCGCCGACCCAAAGGCCGCCCATCTTCCGACGCAACCAATCGACGGAATTGTCACTGCCCAAAGGGAACAGCCTTCGCGCGCCCGCGCTCATGCCCGCGTCGGGATGGAAGAGGTTGGCGTATTTCCAGGTGATGACGTCGGACGGCGCGGTCATGGGGCCCTCACGGGTTCTGGCGGATCGGATCGCCGAATACGCGACCCGATCCAACCCTGAAAGCCCGTGGGCGGCTGTTCCCGCCGTTACACGTCCAGGTTGGCGACGGTGAGCGCGTTGTCCTGGATGAACTCACGGCGCGGCTCCACGACGTCGCCCATCAGTTTGGAGAAGATCTCATCCACTTCCGTCACGTCGCCGATCTTGACCTGGAGCAGCGTGCGCGCGTCGCGGTCGAGCGTCGTTTCCCAAAGCTGCTCGGGATTCATCTCGCCGAGGCCCTTGTAGCGCTGCAACGAAAGCCCCTTGCGGCCGGCTTCGTAAATCGCATCGAGCAGGGCGCGCGGACCGTTGATATCGAGCGTCTCCGCCTTGCGGCGCAGCTTCGTGCCACCCCCATAGGCCTCCGCAAGATGCACGCGCTTCTCGTTGAGGCGGCGCGCATCCAACGAGGCGAGCAATGCGCGGTCGAGAGCATGCGCCTCCGTCACGCCGCGAACCTCGCGGCGGAACAGGAAGCCGTCGTTGCCGTAGGTGCCGGACCAGCCCTTCTCCGTTTCCTCCGCGATCTCGTTGAGGCGCGCCGCAACCGTTTCCGCCGTCGCGTTTGCGGAGGCTGCCGACTGAACAAGGGCCGGATCGAAGGCGCCGGCAATCGCAGCCTGCTCCACGATGGCGCGCGAATAGCGCGAGTGTAGCTGGTCGATGAGGCCCACGATGCCGCGCGCCTGATCGACGATGTCGCGAAGGTCCTGACCGGCCCGCTCGGCGCCACCGGTAGTCAGCACGGTATCCTCGAGACCGGAATCGATCAGGTAATCCTCGAGAGCCCGCTGGTCCTTCAGATAGGCGCTGCTGCGGCCCCGCTGCACTTTGTAGAGCGGAGGCTGGGCAATGTAGACGTGGCCCTTCTCCACCAGCTCCTGCATCTGTCGGTAAAAGAACGTCAGGAGCAGCGTGCGGATGTGCGCGCCGTCCACGTCGGCGTCCGTCATGATGATGATCTTGTGGTAGCGCAGCTTCGACAGATTGAAGTCGTCGCGGATGCCGGTGCCGAGCGCTCCGATGATGTTCGTCACCTGCTCGGAGGAGAGCATCTTGTCGATGCGCGCGCGCTCGACGTTGAGGATCTTACCTCGGATCGGCAGCACGGCCTGATACTCGCGCTTGCGGCCCTGCTTGGCGGAGCCGCCGGCCGAGTCGCCCTCGACGATGAAGAGCTCGGTGTTGGTTGGATCGCGATCCTGGCATTCGGCGAGGCCGCCCGGAAGGCGCAGTCCGTCGAGCGCGCTTTTGCGCCGCGTCAGCTCGCGCGCCTTGCGCGCCGCCTCGCGGGCCAGCGCCGCCTCCACGATCTTGCCGACGATCGTCTTCGCCTCTTTCGGATGCTCCTCGAACCACGCGAGCAATTCCTCGAAGACCGCGCTTTCGACGACGGGCTTCACCTCGGAGGAGACGAGCTTGTCCTTGGTCTGGCTGGAGAACTTCGGGTCCGGAACCTTGACGGAGAGCACGCAGGTGAGCCCCTCGCGCGCGTCTTCGCCCGAGAGATCCACCTTCTCCTTCTTCGCGATGCCGCTGTCGGCCGCATACTTGTTGATGACGCGCGTCAGCGCCGCGCGGAAGCCGGCGAGATGCGTGCCGCCATCCCGCTGCGGGATGTTGTTCGTGAAGCAGAGCACGTTCTCGTGATAGCTGTCGTTCCACGACAGCGCGACCTCGACGCCCACGCGATCCTTCTCGGCGCGCACCATGATCGGCTCGGGGATGAGCGACTGGCGCGAGCGGTCGAGGAAGCGCACGAACGCGGCCGTGCCGCCCTCGTACATGAACTCTTCGCGCTTGACGTCGGCGTGGCGCGCGTCCGTCAGCACCACCTTGGCGCCGGAATTGAGGAACGCGAGCTCCCGCAGGCGGTGCTCCAGCGTGGCGTAGTCGAACTCCACCTTCGAGAAGGTCTCGGGGCTCGGCAGGAAGGTGACCTCCGTGCCGCGCTCGCTGCCTGCGTCACCCACCACCTGCAAAGGCCCGACAGCCTCACCGTCGCGGAACTCGATGACGTGCTCCTTGCCGCCGCGCCAGATGCGCGCCCGAAGCCACGTCGAGAGCGCGTTGACCACGGACACGCCCACGCCGTGCAGGCCGCCCGACACCTTGTAGGCGTTCTGGTCGAACTTGCCGCCCGCGTGCAGCTCGGTGAAGACGATCTCGGCCGCGGAGCGCTTCGGCTCCTGGTCGTCGTCCTGCTTGATGCCGGTCGGAATGCCACGGCCATCGTCGCGCACGGTGCACGAACCATCGGGGTTCAGCGTCACCTGACACGACTGGGCATGCCCGGCCAGCACCTCGTCGATGGCGTTGTCCACCACCTCGTAGATCATGTGGTGAAGGCCCGAGCCATCGTCGGTGTCGCCGATGTACATGCCGGGGCGTTTGCGCACGGCTTCGAGGCCCTTCAGCATCTTGATGCTATCGGCGCCATAGT
>ENA-UOUJ01000837-UOUJ01000837.1-activated-sludge-metagenome-genome-assembly--contig:-NODE-837-length-18104-cov-12.159898_pt1 | contig 18104 bp, 12 predicted proteins | sample MGYA00249839_ERZ747224 | MGnify/ENA primary metagenome ERZ747224 (study PRJEB28782, sample SAMN03220277) | activated sludge metagenome | biome: wastewater; feature: sewage sludge; material...
CCGGGCGAACTGAGCGCCGACAAGGCGATCGCCAACTACGTCAAGGCGATCGGCAAGGGCCTGTCCAAGATCATGTCGAAGATGGGCGTGTCGACCTACATGAGCTATTGCGGCGCCCAGCTGTTCGAGGCCATCGGCATCAACTCCGAGACGGTGCACAAGTACTTCACCGGCACCACCAGCCAGGTCGAGGGCATCGGCGTGTTCGAGATCGCCGAGGAGAACTTCCGCCGCCACCGCAGCGCCTTCGGTTCCAGCCCGATCATGGCCGACATGCTGGACGCCGGTGGCGAATACGCCTGGCGCACGCGCGGCGAGGAGCACATGTGGAGCCCCGACGCCATCGCCAAGCTGCAGCACAGCACGCGTGCCAACAACTGGAACACCTACAAGGAATACGCCCAGCTCATCAACGATCAGAGCCGCCGCCACATGACGCTGCGCGGCCTGTTCGAGTTCAGGGTCGACCCGGCCAAGGCGATCCCGGTCGACGAGGTCGAGCCGGCCAAGGAGATCGTCAAGCGCTTCGCCACCGGCGCGATGTCGCTCGGCTCGATCTCCACCGAGGCGCACACCACCCTGGCGGTGGCGATGAACCGCATCGGCGGCAAGTCGAACACCGGCGAGGGCGGCGAGGATCCGATGCGCTTCAAGCCGCTGACCGAGGCGATCAAGCTGTCGCAGGTGATCGGCGAGAAGCGCATCGCGCGCGACCTGGATCTCAACGCCGGCGACTCGCTGCGCTCGGCGATCAAGCAGGTGGCCTCGGGTCGCTTCGGCGTCACCACCGAGTACCTGGTCAACGCCGACCAGATCCAGATCAAGATGGCCCAGGGCGCCAAGCCCGGCGAGGGCGGTCAGCTTCCCGGCCACAAGGTCTCGGAATACATCGGCTTCCTGCGCCACTCGGTGCCGGGCGTCGGCCTCATCTCGCCGCCGCCGCACCACGACATCTACTCGATCGAAGACCTCGCGCAGCTCATCCACGACCTCAAGAACACCAACCCGGTGGCCAGCATCTCGGTCAAGCTGGTGTCCGAGATCGGCATCGGCACGGTGGCGGCGGGCGTGGCCAAGGCCAAGGCCGACCACATCGTCGTCGCCGGCCATGACGGCGGCACCGGCGCAAGCCCGTGGAGCTCGATCAAGCACGCCGGCTCGCCGTGGGAGCTCGGGCTGGCCGAGACCCAGCAGACCCTGGTGCTGAACCGTCTGCGCGGGCGCGTGCGCCTGCAGGTCGACGGCCAGATCAAGACCGGTCGCGACGTCGTCATCGGCGCGCTGCTCGGCGCCGACGAGTTCGGCTTCGCCACCGCCCCGCTGGTCGTCGAGGGCTGCATCATGATGCGCAAGTGCCACCTCAACACCTGCCCGGTCGGCGTGGCCACCCAGGATCCGGTGCTGCGTGCGCGCTTCTCCGGCCAGCCCGAGTACGTGGTCAACTACTTCTTCTTCGTCGCCGAGGAAGTGCGCGAGCTCATGGCGCAGCTCGGCGTGCGCAGCTTCGACGAGCTCATCGGCCGCGCCGACCTGCTCGACATGAAGAAGGGCATCGCGCACTGGAAGGCGCAGGGCCTGGACTACTCGCGCATCTTCTACCTGCCCAACGTGCCCGCCGAGGTGCCGCGCCTGCACCGCGAGACGCAGGACCACGGCCTCGACAAGGCGCTCGACCGCCAGCTCATCGCGCTCGCCAAGCCGGCACTGGAGAAGGGCGAGAAGGTCAACATCGACCTGCCGGTGCGCAACATCAACCGCACCGTTGGCGCGATGCTCTCGGGCGAGGTGGCCAAGCGCTACGGCCACGCCGGCCTGCCCAACGACACCATCCACATCCGCCTCAACGGCACCGCCGGCCAGAGCTTCGGCGCCTTCGTGGCGCGCGGTGTCACCCTCGAACTGGTGGGCGAGGGCAACGACTACGTCGGCAAGGGCCTCTCGGGCGGCCGCATCATCGTGCGCCCGAAGGCCGAGTTCCGCGGCGACACGCCGCAGAACATCATCGTCGGCAACACCGTGCTCTACGGCGCGACCGAGGGCGAGGTCTACTTCGCCGGTGTCGCGGGCGAGCGCTTCGCGGTGCGCAACTCCGGCGCCACCGCGGTGGTGGAAGGCGTGGGCGACCATGGCTGCGAGTACATGACCGGCGGCACCGTGGTCGTGCTCGGCGAGACCGGGCGCAACTTCGCCGCCGGCATGTCGGGCGGCGTGGCCTACGTCCTCGACGAGGACGGCACGTTCGAGCAGCGCTGCAACATGGCGCAGGTCGCGCTCGAGCCGCTGCCCGACGAGATCGCCGCGCGCAAGGGTTCGGAGTCGGGCGACGAGCTCGAGTCTCACGGCCGCGTCGATATCGACCACCTGACGATGGGCGACGAGCTCATCCTCAAGGGCCTGATCGAGCGCCACGTCCGCTTCGCCAGCAGCGTGCGTGCGCGCGAGATCCTGAACAACTGGGGCGTCTGGCGGAAGAAGTTCGTCAAGGTGTTCCCGCACGAGTACCGTCGCGCGCTGACCGAGATGGCGCAGCAGCGCGAAGCTGAGAAGGAGGCCGCATAAATGGGCAAGCCCACCGGATTCATGGAATATCAGCGTCTGTCCGAGGCCTACGAGCCGGTCGACAAGCGCCTGAAGACCTACAAGGAGTTCGTCGTCCGCCTCACCGACGAGCAGGCGTCGGTCCAGGGCGCGCGCTGCATGGACTGCGGCATCCCGTTCTGCAACAACGGCTGCCCGGTCAATAACATCATCCCGGACTGGAACGACCTCGTGTATCGCGGCCACTGGCGCGAGGCGATCGAGGTGCTGCACTCGACCAACAACTTCCCCGAGTTCACCGGCCGCATCTGCCCCGCGCCCTGCGAGGCGGCGTGCACGCTGAACATCAACACCGATCCGGTGGGCATCAAGTCGATCGAGCACGCGATCATCGACAAGGCCTGGGAAGAGGGCTGGGTCGTGCCCCAGCCGGCGGACGAGAAGACCGGCCGGAAGGTCGCCGTGGTCGGCTCCGGCCCGGCCGGCCTGGCCGCCGCGCAGCAGCTCGCGCGCGCCGGCCACGACGTCACCGTGTTCGAGAAGAACGACCGCATCGGCGGCCTGCTGCGCTACGGCATCCCCGACTTCAAGATGGAGAAGTCGCTGATCGACCGCCGCGTCGAGCAGCTGCAGGCCGAGGGCGTCGTCTTCCGCACCGGCGTGCTGGTCGGCGCCGCCAACGTGCCCGCCGGCATCGTCAATGATGCGAAGCAGGTGGTCAGCGCCGAGCAGCTGCAGCAGGACTTCGACGCCGTGGTGCTCGCCGGCGGCTCCGAGATCCCGCGCGACCTGCCGGTGCCGGGCCGCGAGCTCGGTGGCGTGCATTACGCGCTCGAGTTCCTGATCCCGCAGAACAAGCAGGTCGCCGGCGACAAGCCCAATCCGATCTCGGCCAAGGGCAAGCACGTGGTGGTGATCGGCGGTGGCGACACCGGCTCCGACTGCGTCGGCACCTCCAACCGCCACGGCGCGGCCAGCGTGACCCAGTTCGAGCTGATGCCGATGCCGCCCGAGCAGGAGAACAAGGCACTGACCTGGCCCTACTGGCCGACCAAGCTGCGCACCTCGTCCTCGCACGAGGAGGGCTGCGAGCGCGACTTCGCCGTCGCCACCAAGGAATTCATCGGCAAGAACGGCAAGGTCAAGGCGCTCAAGGCCTGTCGCCTGGAGTTCAAGGACGGCAAGATGGCCGAGGTGCCGGGCTCGGAGTTCGAGATCAAGGCCGACCTGGTGCTGTTCGCGATGGGCTTCACCCAGCCGGTGGGCGGCGTGCTCGAGGCCTTCGGCGTGGAAAAGGACGCGCGCGGCAACGCCAAGGCCACCACCGACGGTGCCGGCTGCTACACCACCAACGTGCCCAAGGTGTTCGCCGCCGGCGACATGCGCCGAGGGCAGTCGCTGGTCGTCTGGGCGATTCGTGAGGGTCGCCAGTGCGCCCGCGCGGTCGATGAGTTCCTGATGGGTGAGAGCCTGCTGCCGCGCTGATATCCTCTGCGCTGAAGCGATTTGCGAAAGGCGGTCCGCGGACCGCCTTTTTTACGACCCTGTCTCCCGGAGCACGCCACCCATGCCCAAGGTCCTCGTCATCAACGGCCCCAACCTCAACCTGCTCGGCACCCGCGAGCCCGAGATCTACGGCGCCACCACGCTCGCCGACGTCGAGAACGGCCTGCGCGCGCAGGGCGAGGCGCTCGGCGTCGAGCTGTCGTGCTTCCAGAGCAACCACGAGGGCGCGATTGTCGATCGCATCCACGCCGCGCGCACCGAGGGCGTGACGTGGATCCTCATCAACCCGGGTGCCTACACCCACACCAGCGTGGCGATCCGCGACGCGCTCGCCGGGGTGGCGATTCCCTTCGTCGAGGTGCACATCTCCAACGTGCACAGGCGCGAAGCCTTCCGCCACCACTCCTACCTGTCCGACGTCGCCGAGGCGGTGATGGCCGGCTTCGGCGTTCACGGCTACGGCCTCGCGCTGCAGTACATCGCTATCCGCCTGCGCTGATCGCGCCCGCGCCGCGATGGACGCCCTCGGCTGGTTCGTCATCGCCATCGCCATCCTGCTCACCGGCATCTCCAAGGCCGGACTGGGCGGAGCGCTCGGCGGCCTGGCGGTGCCCTTCATGTCGATGTGGATCCCGCCGCGCGACGCGGTTGCCGTGGTGCTGCCGATCCTCATCGTGATGGACATGGTCGGTATCCGGGTGTGGCGCGGCAAGGCCGACCGGGGCGACCTGCGCCACCTGATCCCGGCCGCGCTGCTGGGCATCGGCGTGGGGACGCTGCTCTTCGGCGTGCTCTCCGACCGCATGGTCAAGCTCGTGCTCGGGCTGATCGCGCTCGCCTTCGTCGCCGACCGCCTGCTGCGCCGGCGCGCCGAGGCCGCAGCGCCCGGCGAGCGCCCGCGTGCGCTGCCCTTCGCCTGGCTGTGCGGGGCAGGCGCCGGCTTCACCAGCACGCTCGCGCACGCGGGCGGCCCGCCGATCATGGCCTACCTGCTGTCCCGCGGCCTGCCCAAGGAGCGCTTCGTCGCCACCTCGGTGTTCTTCTTCACCGCGATCAACCTCGCCAAGCTGCCCTTCTACCTGGGCATCGGCCTGTTCAGCCGCGACACCCTGCTGATGTCGGCGATGCTGCTGCCGCTGGTGCCGGTGGGCGTCTGGCTCGGCCTGCGCCTGCTGCGCCGCATCCCCGAGCGTTCCTTCTTCCTGTTCGCCACCTGGGCGCTCGCGCTGTCGGGGGGCAGGCTGGTGTGGGACGGACTGGCGGGTTGAAGGCGGCGGGGATGCCGGAACGATGCAGGTTCGCGCCTTGCGGCGCTCCTACAGGGCGCTGGCGTCACGCGTCTTGCCTTGTGTAGGAGCGCCGCAAGGCGCGAACGCGGCGGTGTAGCGGCGTGCGGCGCGAATCGAAGGCGGTGCCGATCTCGCGGGGCCACGTCACCCACAACGTGGCCGCTTTCGCGGCTTCCGCCGTTTCTGAATAGACGAGCGCGATCTGCAGGAGCGGTGGAGGCCGCGAACAGGACCTTGCAGTAATCGACGCGCGTACCCGAGCCCTCCGCCGCCTTCGCGCCTGGGGCGGCGCTCCTACATGAACCGACGCGGCTTCGATCCCGCACAGGGGCGCAGGAAGGCGCGATTGCCGCGCTGGAACGGACCCGATCCGCCTTGCCGATGGGTCCTTGCCCCGCCGGGCAGAGCTCCCGCCGGGGCCGGAAACAACTCCCTCACTGCTTCTGCACGATCGCGCTGCCGCCGCCGTGGCGCAGCGGCTCGCTGACCGCGCTCACCGTGCCGTCGGCGTTGAAGCGGATGCCGTTGGCGGCGCCGATCTGGTCGGTCTCGCGCCACTTGTGGCCCTTCGCTTCCAGCGCCTTGGCCTGCTCGCTGCCGGGGAAGCCCAGCAAGGTCTCGACCAGGGTGGTGTCGCCGTTGCGCTGGCTCATGCGCGGCGCCGCCAGCGCGTCGGCCAGGCTCATGCCCAGATCGACGTGATTGACGATGGTCTGCAGCGCGGTGGTGATGATGGTCGAGCCGCCGGGCGAGCCGATGGTGAACGCCGGCGCGCCGTCCCTCACCACGATGGTCGGGCTCATGCTCGAGCGCGGGCGCTTGAAGGCCTCGGGCAGGTTGGGGTGCGGGCCGCTGAAGTCGAAGTCGGTGAGCTCGTTGTTGAGCAGGAAGCCGCGCCCCGGCACCACGATGCCGCTGCCGCCCCAGTCCTCGATGGTGAAGGTGTAGGCGACCACGTTGCCCTCGCGGTCGGACACCGCGAGGTGGGTGGTGTGCATCGACTCCTGCGCGAGCGGCCTGGGCTGTGGGCGCAGCGGCACCGAACGGTCGTCCTCGAAGGGGTAGGGGTCGCCCGCCGCGACCTTGCCGGGCGCTGCGCTGGCGCCGATCCGTTGCGCGCGCTCGCGGGCGTAGTCCTTGGACAGCAGGCCGTCCTTGGGGACGTCGACGAACTCCTCGTCGGCGACGTAGGCGTTGCGGTCGGCGAAGGCCAGGCGCGCGGCTTCGAGGTAGAGGTGCTCGATCTCGGCGCGCGGCTTGCCCGCGAGGTCGAAGGTCTCCAGCAGGTTGAGCGCTTGCGCGATCGCGATGCCGCCGCTCGAGGGCGCGGGCATGCCGTAGACCTCGTAGCCGCGGTAGGTCGAGCGGATCGGCGGGCGGATGCGCGCCTCGTAGTCCTTGAGGTCGGCCATGGTGAGGTCGCCTGGGATCACGCTCGTGCCCGGATTGACCGGCGGGTGGTTCACCGCCGCCACCATGCTGGCCGCGATCGGGCCCTCGTAGAAGGCCCTCACGCCGCCGCGCGCGAGATCGCGGTAGGTCTGCGCGAGCTCGGGGTTGCGGAAGTGCGTGCCCACCGGCAGCGCCTTGCCGTCCTGGAGGTAGAGCGCGGAGGCGGTGGAGAAGCGCGCGAACTTGGCCTCGTTGACCTTGTTGATGCGGTGGAAGTTGTGTCCGACCGCGAAGCCCTGCTCGGCCACGCGGATGGCGGGGGCGAGCACCTTGTCCAGGCCCATCGTGCCGTAGCGCGTCAGCGCCTCGTGCCAGCCGCGCACCGTGCCGGGGACGCCCACCGAAATGCCGTTGGGCACGGTCGCCTTCCAGTCCATCTCTTTGCCCTCGGCGTCGAGGAAGACACCCGGGTGGAAGCTTGCCGGGGCCACCTCGCGGTGGTCGATGGCGATCACGCGCTTGTCCTTGGCGGACCAGATGAGCATGAAGCCGCCGCCGCCGATGCCGCAGCTGAACGGGTCGGTGACGCCGAGCGTGGCCGCCGCGGCCACCGCAGCGTCGATGGCGTTGCCGCCGGCATCGAGGATCTGCATTGCCGCCAGGCTGGCCTCGTGCGAGATGGTGGCGACGGCACCGCCGTGGCCGGTGTCGACCGGCTGCTTCGCCAGCGCGCCGAAGGCGGCCATCATGGCCGCGGTGGCGAGGAGGGTGCGTGTTGTTCTCATGATGCGCTCCGTCGGGGTGGGGACATGACGGTAGCACAGGGTGGCCGGTTCGCCGCTCGACGGCACGAATTCGCGGCTGGCGCCGCTCCTACAGGAGACCCCGGCCTAGGAGCGCCTGTAGGAGCGCCGCAAGGCGCGAATCCGGCGCCTCCGCACCGACCACGGTCGTTTCCGCACGGCTGGTTCGCGGCTCGCGCCGCTCCTACAGAAACCGGCCGCGGAGCGCCGCAAGGCGCGAGAGCGGCTTACAGGCCCAGCGTTCCGGCCGTGTAGCGCGCGATCATGCGCTCTTCGTTGGTCGGTACCACGGCCACGGCGACGCGGCTCGCTGCGGTGTCGATGCGGCGGGCGTGGTCGGTATTGGCGGCGGGGTCGATCTCGATGCCCATCCACGCCGCCATCGCGGTGACCTTCTCGCGCACCGGCGCGGCGTGTTCGCCGATGCCGCCGGTGAACACCAGCGCGTCCAGCCCGCCTGCGGCCGCGGCCAGCGAGCCGAGCTCGCGTGCGATGCGGTAGCAGAACAGGTCGACCGCTTCCCTGGCCTCGGGGGCGTCGGAGGCGAGCAGGGTGCGCATGTCCTGGCTGATGCCCGACACGCCGAGCAGGCCTGATTCCTTGTAGAGCAGGCTGGTGAGCGCCTTGGCGTCCATGCCCTTCTGCTCCATCAGGTAGAGCATCACGCCGGGGTCGAGGCTGCCGGTGCGGGTGCCCATCATCAGGCCCTCGACCGCGGTGAATCCCATCGTCGACGCGACGCTCTTGCCGTCGCGCAGCGCGCACATCGACGCGCCGTTGCCCAGGTGAGCGATCACCACCGCGCCCTTGGCGCGCTCGCCGATGATCTCCGGCAATTGGCGCGCCACGTAGTCGTAGGACAGTCCGTGGAAGCCGTAACGCTTGATGCCCTCGGCCGACAGTTTGCGCGGCAGCGCGAAGGCCTGCGCGACCGGGGGCTGGGTGCGGTGGAAGGCAGTGTCGAAGCAGCCAACCTGCGGCACCTGCGGCATCAGTGTGGCGACCGCGCGCACCGCGCGCAGGTTGTGCGGCTGGTGCAGCGGGGCGAGCGGCACGAAGGTGTCGAGCGTGCGCAGCACCGACTCGTCGAGCCGGGTGGGCGCGCTGTAGTGCTCGCCGCCATGCACGATGCGGTGGCCGGCGGCGACGATGTCGAGTGCCGGGTTGTGGCGGGCGAGCAGCGCGAAGACATGGTTGAGCGCGTCGCGGTGCTGTTCGCCCTGGCTGCCGCCGGTGGGCACCGCCTCGTGGATGCGTTCGCCGCTGGCGGTCTTGAGCGTGATCTCGGGCGTGGCGCCGATGCCCTCGACCTGGCCCGACACCGCGGGGGCCTCGGCCACGTCGCCGTTGACTGGATAGAGCGCGAACTTCAGGCTCGACGAGCCCGCATTGAGGACGAGGACGGCCTTCATGCTTTCAGGGCCTCGCGCTTCCTGTGGGCCATCAACTGCACCACGGCGCACGACGCGGTGCGCGTCTCGGCGGTGTCGGCGCGGCTGGTCAGCACGATCGGCACGCGGGCGCCCAGCACTACGCCGGCCATCAGCGCGTTGGCGAGGTACTCGAGCTGCTTGGCGACCATGTTGCCGGACTCGAGGTCGGGCACCACCAGGATGTCGGCGTTGCCGGCGACGACCGATTTGATGCCCTTGGTCTTCGCGGCAACCAGCGACACCGCGTTGTCGAAGGCGAGCGGGCCGTCGAGCAGGCCGCCCTTGATTTGGCCGCGGTCGGCCATCTTGCACAGCGCGGCGGCGTCGATCGTCGAGCGGATCTTCGAGGTCACGGTCTCGACCGCCGACAGGATCGCCACCTTGGGCTCGGGCAGGCCGAGGATGTGGGCGAGCTCGATCGCGTTCTGGATGATGTCGACCTTATCTTCGAGCGTCGGCTCGATCATGATCGCCGCGTCGGTGATCATCAGCGGATGCGGGTAGGTCGGCACGTCGGCGAGGAAGACGTGGCTGATGCGGCGGCCGGTGCGCAGGTGCTTGATCACCTGGCTCATCATCTCGTCGGTGTGCAGCGAGCCCTTCATCAGCGCCTCTGCGCCACCGTCGCGGCACAGGGCGACGGCAACCTCGGCCGAGGCGTGGCTGTGCTCGGTGTCGACGATGCGGAAGCCCTTGATGTCGATCTCGTGCTCTTCGGCCACCGCGCGGATGCGCGACTCGGGGCCGACCAGGATCGGTTCCACCAGGCCGGCGCGCGCCGCCTGGATCGGGCCGAGCAGGGATTCGCGGTCGCAGGGGTGAGCAACCGCGATCGGGATCGGCGTCAGGCCGGCCGACACCGACAGCAGATGGCGGTAGCGCAGCTCGCGGTCGGAGACGGTGACCTCGGGCAGCACGACGCGGGCGCGCGAGATCTTCTCGGTCGGTGCCATCACCTCGGCGATGCCGTCGATCACCTTGAGGCCGTCCTGGTTCACCGCCAGGCAGTCGAAGATGATGTGGTGGTTGTGTTCGAACTTTTCCTTGCAGGTGACCGTGATCGTGAGCGTGTCGCCGATCGTGATCGGGCGCCAGAAGTTCAGGCCCTGCGACACATACACCGTGCCGGGGCCGGGGAACTCGGTGCCGAGCACGGTGGAGATCAGCGTGCTGCCCCACATGCTGTGGCCGACGACCTCGCGGAACTGGCTGGAGCGCGCGTACTCGAGATCGACGTGGGTCGGGTTGACGTCGCCGGACATGGCGGCGAAGAGGTGGATGTCCTCGGGGCGCAGCGTACGCACCAGCTGGGCGAAGTCGCCCACCTGGATCTCGTCGAAGGTGCGGTTCTGGATCATCGGTTGTGCGGCAGGAGCTTTCATGGCAACTCTCATTCTTGGGTGCATTGCAACACGCGATTCTAGACCTTGTATGTGACTGAAACATGCGCTAAAACGATCGAATTGTGCAATGCGACAATCAGAGGCGCGTTTTGTTTCGGGAGGGACGGTTTTTCATGCCCTCACCATGCGTTTGCTCACGATCGACCGTCGGGATCGCGTGCTAGACTCCGCGCGTTTTTCCGATCCGCGGGCGCGGATGCGGTCGGTCGTGCGCCCGGAACCTGTCGAACCTCTCCATTTCGCCACGGAATCAACCATGCAAGTCGTCGTTCTCGCTGCCGGCCAGGGCAAGCGCATGCGCTCGGTGCTGCCCAAGGTCCTCCAACCCATCGCCGGCAAGCCGATGCTGGCCCACGTGCTCGACGCCGCCCGCACCCTCGACGCGCAGCGCATCTGCGTCGTGTACGGTCACGGCGGCGAGGTCGTGCGCGAGCGCCTCGACGCCGCCGACCTGGCCTGGGCGCGGCAGCAGCCGCAACTCGGCACCGGTCATGCGGTGCAGCAGGCGCTGCCCCACCTCGACGACGATCACGTGGCGCTGGTGCTGTACGGCGATGTCCCGCTGATCGGCGTGCCCACGCTGCGCCGCCTGGTCGCCGCCGCCGGCGACGCGCGCCTGGCGCTGCTCACCGTCGAGATGGACAACCCCACCGGCTACGGCCGCATCCTGCGCGATGCCGCCGGCAAGGTGGTGCGCATCGTCGAGGAGAAGGACGCCTCCGACGACGAGCGCCGCGTGCGCGAGGTAAACACCGGCATCCTGGTCGCCCCGGTCCGCCACCTGCGCGCCTGGCTCGGCCGCATCGGCAACGACAACGCCCAGGGCGAGTACTACCTCACCGACATCATCGGGCTGGCGGTGGCCGACGGTGTCGAGGTGACCACCGTGCAGCCCGACGCCTTCGCCGAGACGCTCGGCGTCAATAACAAGATGCAGCTCGCCGAGCTCGAGCGCATCCACCAGGGCAACATCGCCCGCCGCCTGATGGAAGAGGGCGTCACCCTGATCGACCCCGCGCGTATCGACGTGCGCGGATCGCTCCTCGTCGGCCGCGACGTCGAGATCGACGTCAACTGCGTGTTCGAGGGCGAGGTCGAGCTCGGCGACGGCGTGCGCGTCGGCGCCAACTGCGTCGTCCGCAACGCCCGCATCGGCGCCGGCACCCGGCTCGAGCCTTTCAGCCACGTCGACAGCACCACCATGGGCCAGGCCTGCGTGATCGGGCCCTACGCCCGCACCCGCCCGGGCACCGTGCTTGGCGCCGACGTGCATCTGGGCAACTTCGTCGAGGTCAAGAACAGCGTCATCGCCGACCACTCCAAGGCCAACCACCTGGCCTACGTGGGCGACGCCGACGTCGGCAGCAAGGTCAACATCGGCGCCGGCACCATCACCTGCAACTACGACGGCGCCAACAAGTACCGCACCATCATCGAGGACGAGGTCTTCATCGGCTCCGACACCCAGCTCGTCGCGCCGGTGCGCGTGGGCCGCGGCGCCACCCTGGGCGCCGGCACCACGCTCACCAAGGACGCGCCCGCCGGCCAGCTCACCGTGTCGCGCGGCAAGCAGATCAGCCTCGAACACTGGAAGCGCCCGGTCAAGCAGCCGCGCTGAGCCGCGCCGCGAGCCTCCCGACCGACCCGCCCTCCGCACCGAATCCAAAGACCGACAAGGAAGCCCGCCATGTGTGGCATCGTCACCGCAATCGCAACCAACAACGTCGTCCCGGTCCTGCTCGAAGGCCTGCGCAAGCTCGAATACCGCGGCTACGACTCCGCCGGCCTCGCCGTGCTCGCCGGCGAGCTCACCCGCCTGCGCTCCTGCGGCCGCGTGGCCGAGCTCGCTTCGCTGGCCGATGCGCGCCAGCTCTCCGCCCACATCGGCATCGCCCACACGCGCTGGGCCACCCACGGCGTGCCCTCCGAGCGCAACGCCCACCCGCACATCTCCGGCGGCCTCGCCGTGGTGCATAACGGCATCATCGAGAACTTCGAGTCGATCAAGGCCGACCTGCAGGGCAAGGGCTACGTCTTCGAATCCGAGACCGACACCGAGGCCATCGCCCACCTGGTGCACTACAAGCTGCAGGGCAACATCGACCTCTTCGAGGCCGTGCGCCAGGCCACCGTTGATCTGGTTGGCGCCTACGCCATCGGCGTCGTCGCCGAGGCCGACCCCTTCCGCGTCATCGTCGCCCGCCGCGGCTCGCCGCTGCTGCTGGGCATCGGCGAGGACGGCATGTACGCAGCCTCCGACACCGCTGCGCTGCTGCAGGTCACGCGCAAGATCGTCTATCTCGAAGACGGCGACCTGGCCGAGCTGCGCCGCGACAGCTACATCGTGATCCGCTCCGACGGCAGCCCGGTCGAGCGCGATGTGCACATCTCCAGCCTGTCGGCCGACGCCGTGGAGCTCGGCAAGTACCGCCACTACATGCAGAAGGAGATCTTCGAGCAGCCGCAGGCGCTGGCCCAGACCCTGGAGCTGATCGCCGGCGGCGCCGGCATCACCCCGCAGCACTTCGGCGCGCGCGCGGCCGAGGTCTTCGACGGTGTGCGCCGCGTGCTCGTCCTCGCCTGCGGCACCAGCTACCACGCCGGCCTGGTCGCGCGCTACTGGATCGAATCCATCGCCAAGCTGCCGGTCACGGTCGAGATCGCCAGCGAATACCGCTATCGCGAATCCGTGCCCGACCCCGACACCCTGGTCGTGGTCATCTCGCAGTCGGGCGAGACCGCCGACACCCTGGCCGCGCTCAAGCACGCCAAGTCGCTCGGCATGCAGCGCACGCTCGCCATCTGCAACGTGCCCGAGTCGGCCATCGTGCGCGAGACCGCGCTGCGCTTCATCACCCGTGCTGGCCCCGAGATCGGCGTCGCCTCCACCAAGGCCTTCACCACCCAGCTCGCCGCCTTCGCGCTGCTCACGCTCGCGCTCGCCAAGATCAACGGCCGGCTGAGCCAGGAAGAGGAGGAGCGCCGCCTCGCCGCGCTGCGCCACCTGCCGGTCGCGGTGCAGAAGGTGCTCGAGCTCGAGCCCGAGATCGAGCAGTGGGCCCAGCGCTTCGCCGGCAAGGAGCATGCGCTCTTCCTGGGCCGCGGCAGCCACTGGCCGATCGCCATGGAAGGCGCGCTCAAGCTCAAGGAGATCTCCTACATCCACGCCGAGGCCTACGCCGCCGGCGAGCTCAAGCACGGCCCGCTCGCCCTGGTGGACAAGGACATGCCGGTGATCGCCGTGTCCCCCGCCGACGAGCTGCTCGAAAAGCTCAAGTCCAACCTGCAGGAAGTCCGTGCGCGCGGCGGCGAACTCTACGTGTTCGCCGACGCGGGCAGCGAGATTCCGGAATCGGAAGGCGTGCACATCCTGCACATGCCCGAGCACTACGGCATGCTGTCGCCGGTGCTGCACGTGATCCCGCTGCAGCTGCTGTCGTACCACGCGGCGCTGGTGAAGGGGACGGATGTGGATAAGCCCCGCAACCTCGCCAAGTCGGTCACGGTCGAGTGAAGACGTAGTACTTGATATCCGGTATCACATGATCCATATTCAGGTCGTCATGTGATACCGGAGCCGCCGCCGTGCAACTCGTCACCCCTGAGCAGATCGCCGCAGTGATGGCGCTCGCGCCGGCGCCGCACTCGTTTGCCGAACTCGACGAGCAGGTCGCCGAAGGCCTCCCCAAGGCCGCCCTCAAGGCCGGCGTCGAGCGCCTGGGGCGCAACGCCGACGAGCGCCGCATCCTGCTCCACCGCGTCGTGCCCGAGGCCACCTTCAAGCGCCGCCGCGACCGCCTCAGCCCCGCCGAGTCCGAAAAGACCGAGCGCCTCGCCCGCGTCTATGCCACCGCCCGCCACGTCTGGAACTCGGACGAGGACGCGCTCGCCTTCCTGCACGCACCGCACGCGATGCTGGGCGGGCAGCCTCCGCTCGAGGTCGCGATGACCGAGCTCGGCGCGCGCCGGGTCGAGACCCTGCTGTGGAGGCTCTTCTACGGCATCGCCGCCTGATGCGCGTCTACCGCATCGCCGACGGGCGTCACCCAATCTGGGATGGAACCGGCGCCGCGCTGCTTGGCGGGCGTTGGAACAGCCCGGGGCGTCCTGCCATCTATGGTTCGCTGAGTTCCGCCTGCGCGATGCTCGAGATCCTCGCCCATGCCGGCATCGGACGCATTCCCGGCACGCAGCAGATCGTGATCGCCGAGGTGCCCGACGAGGATGCGCTGGTCGAGCGGCATGAGCAGGCGAGCTTGCCCGACGGCTGGGATGCAGAAGATAGCGGCGCGGCGCGGCAGTTCGGCGACGACTGGCTGGCGTCGAGGCGGAGCCTGGTGCTGGTGGTGCCGTCGGTGGTGGCGCGGCTGGAGTTCAATGCGGTCGTGAACCCGGCGCACCCGGATTTTTCCAGGGTGAGGGTGGGTGCGCCGGAGGCGGTGGTGTGGGATCGGCGGCTGTTCGGGTGAGGGGTTAGCCTCACAAGACCACGGCCGCAGAACGCCCGGGGGCGAGGCGGATGTTTGTGACGCGACGCGGGTCCGGCGTTCGTGTTGATCACGGTGGTGAAGGGGACGAAGGTCACGACGGAGTTCGATCCGTGGCATCCATTCTCGCGGGCGTCCAGGTTGACCGGTCTGGTCCGCGCAGTCTTGGGATGGCGTTGTTCCGCCAGACCCGACACCCATCCTCCCTTTCGACCGCCGATCAATGACAGCTATCAGGATGTGTCTGCCAATAGCGGCATGCGGCCATCACCAGCCGTTGGAGATCCGGCCAGGATTTCCCTCGCTGGACCATCATGGGTGACCGGTTTACAGCCGCCAAATTGAACCCCGCCTTGGCTCAACCCGGCCAGAAGCGGCCGGTCGCCGTTACATTTCACTTGCGGCTCCTTGACCCTCGTCTATCTTGAACCATGAGATGACGATGAGCATGTATCGACTGCGAGCACCCGGGGAGATAATCGAGGGGATCCCACAGTTTTCTCCTTGCCCGCAGTTCAGGTTCAACGTTGCGCCTCTGAAACCCTCTCTGTGAGACCTCCGTATGAATACCCTGAGTCTTCTTCCTATCATCACTTTATTATCTATCAGCGTATTTGATAGCGAAGCTAATTCACAAGACCTGGACAAGGCGGAGAAGGGACTCGTAGTAATAAGCAAGTTCGCTAATGACATATGCAACAAGCCAGAATTAGCAGGCAAGGCGCAAACAATTGAAGTAAAAGGTAGCGCCAAGGCCGAGGCGAGCAGACTGGTGAAGCAATTGGCAGATCTGAAAATTGAAGGCGCAGCAACGTTTGGTACGAGTGAGTACGAAGGGCTTCTGCAGAAAGATCTACTCCCCGCGCTTCAAGACTCCACAAAATGCAAAGAGAGGATTTACAACGATCTTAAGGACAGATTCTTGCCCAAACCTATTGAAAAAGGGCCAATGAGGGGCACTGCGATCATTCGTGACGGGTTCGTCGCTTACGAGAAAAGCGGGTTTCGCTTTTCGTCAGCCACTGTCGTTTCATGGGATTCAGAGCAAGCGGATATCCTTGCTGCAAAGCCACCCGGCGCAAAGGTAACAGGCCTTTTCCTGCCCTATGACTTGGGTGCATATAAGCATCCCGCACTTGACCGCCATGCTGCTTCTGGAATACTCAAGATCAATATCCAAGAACTTGAAGCTGTTCGCCGTTGCCCCTCAAGCGGCTACAGCTATCATTGGTTTCAACCTGAGCAGAATGCCATCTATTGCATTCGGACGAGAGGTGGCAAGGAATACGCACTAATACGAATAGACGCAATTGATGACGATCGCGTGAGTTTCGACTATTTGTATCAAGCGGACGGCTCGCAGACGTTCAACTAGCCAGTCACTGAGGTCCCGTCATTCGTTGTGGCCGAAAGCCAACGCCACAAGTGCCTGCATCTGGCGAGGCGACGTGATGGCGCCCCGATCTCTCAAGCGACAGGCCGATGGCCCGCGCTTCGCGCGAACGTTGAAGGACAGCTCTCATCGGATGCCGATGACCGGAACGGGTCGAGACGACTCGTCGGCGAGCGGCAGCTTACGGGAAGCGAATCTCCAGCGGTGGCTTTCCGGCGATGAATCCGGGTAGGCGTCGGTCGCAACCCGACCCACTGCCGACCCTCGGCGGTTCAAGGCAGGCGACGGCTTTGCATCGATAGCGAACGCTGGCTTACAGAAAACCCCGTTGAACAGACCGCCAGGGAGCCAGACGGTCAGTGTTCGCACACTTCGGCTGATGCCTTCCATCTGTATGCGGTATGCTATTGAACGATTTCCCTATCTGCTGATTTCACCTGTTACGATTAGTTAGCGGAATACTTGCCAGAAAGCTAGGCACACGATGCCATCTACCACTCAATCATGGGTACTATGCGACTTATACAGACTTTCGATGAAGCGGATGAAAACGCGTTGCGCTTTCAGTATGTATCAGACCACCCCAATTCGACAGCATTCAAGAATCTCAGCAAATACTATCACTGGTATTACTTTCCGCAACACGGTGCTTTTGCCCCGAGTAAGTTTATAGGTTACGCAAATACCAGCATTGAGAAATATGCGTCAAAAGGAACTGGCACTGACACAACGCGCGCATTGCATAATCATTTTAATAAGCTGACCCGACCTTCTCAATACTTTGATAACCTTCTTGAGGAGCTAGCATCTTGGCTTCAAGGAATGGGTTTTAATGTTAGCGAAAAGACAATCAATGGTACTGGCGGCATCTATGTTCCTAAGGCTTCGCTTCCGAAGTTCAGACATGTCAGCAATTCCGAGGTAACCAATAATTTCGCAGAGGGTGCGAGAGTTGATGTTACTCAATCGCGCTCTGAGCGAAGTCCAGCTGCGCGTGCGAAATGCCTAGAGCTCCACGGTCTTTCATGCTTAGCCTGTGGCTTTAACTTCAAGCTTACGTATGGGGAGCTTGGAGCGAATTTCATACATGTCCATCACTTGAATCCACTACGAGCCATCAAAAACACTTACATTGTTGACCCGAAGAAGGATCTTGTTCCTCTGTGTCCTAATTGTCATGCAATGATTCATCGTCTCGAAGAGCCAGCATCGGTTGAACAACTAAAGAAACATCTCCAAAGATCCTAACTCCCCGCTTTAGCCGAACGTCGCCTAGGGGGATTGTGACAGTTCAGTCAGGCCCGAAACCTGAGCGACAGCAGTCAGCCTAAGGACTAAACCGCTCGCGCGGTAGGGGTGTGCTGAACCGCTCGTGACGAGCATCGAAGTTCGTGGTTTCCATCGGCAGCAGGCTTGCCATGTTGGGAGATGAGGCAATCGGCCTCGTCTTCGACAGGAGCAAGCCATGGATACCCCGACTCGTCCCGTCAGCCCCTTGCGCCAGCGCATGCTCGACGACATGCGGATGCGCAAGCTCACCCCCAAGACGCAGAGTGCGTACATCCGCGCGGTGTGCCGGTTCACGCGCTATCTGGGGCGCGCGCCCGATACCGCCACGGTGGAGGACCTGCGCAACTACCAGTTGCACTTGGTCGATAGCGGGACCTCGCCGATGTCGCTCAACGCCGCGATCAGCGGGCTGAAGTTCTTCTTCGACATCACGCTCCAACGCGGCGAACTGATGGCGCGAATGCAGCCGGTCCGGCTGCCACAGCGCCTGCCGGTGGTGCTCAGCCGTGAGGAGATCGCGCGCCTGATCGCCGCCTGCAACAATCTCAAGCACCAGACGGCGCTGTCGCT
>ENA-UOUJ01000839-UOUJ01000839.1-activated-sludge-metagenome-genome-assembly--contig:-NODE-839-length-18089-cov-17.199845_pt1 | contig 18089 bp, 20 predicted proteins | sample MGYA00249839_ERZ747224 | MGnify/ENA primary metagenome ERZ747224 (study PRJEB28782, sample SAMN03220277) | activated sludge metagenome | biome: wastewater; feature: sewage sludge; material...
CGGAGGCCGGGTTCGGGCGGTTTCACCCGCATCTGCGCGGGCGCCCCTACGTGGTTGGGGCGACTTTCTGAAGGGGGAGTCCGGGAAGGACTCCGCTGCGCGGACCTACATGAAGCAGGCGAGTCAGAGGGGGCTTTCCGCGATGTGGGGACGCGGCGAAGATCGGGTTGTCGGCCTCAACTGCCGGTGGCTTGATGGCACAGTCAGGCAGCAATGTGTTGGTCACCTGCCGTTCGAGCGTCAGGCAAGGGCGAACGGCGGCTTCTCCATCCTGCCAACTGGAAGTATCGACCCAAACCGGGCATCCGGACTTCCCCGAAGCCGCCGCTGAGGCACGGGGCCCTTCTGTGAGTTTCGCTGCCACGAAGCTGCCGTTCGTGACCTCACGACTCCGGCCATCAGCTGCCCGTCCTCCTCTCCACAATGCAGCCATCCTGATGGCCGCTGGGCCTCGAAAGCTGTCATTGCCTCAAGCACGTCGCTCCGCTGTCCTCATCCCTTCTGATGGACTTGTCGTGCGTCGCCGATGTCGCGCCGGGCGTGAGCGACGATGACAAGCCCCGACCACAGCGCGAGCCCGGACATCACCAGTGCAACGACAAGGTCCGGCAACGCGCTTCCGGTACCGAAGACGCCTGCCGCCGCCAGGATCACCGCGAGATTGCCGATCGCATCGTTGCGGCTGCACAGCCATACCGAACGCATGTTCGCGTCGCCCGCGCGAAAGCGATACAACATCATCGCCACCCCTGCGTTGGCGAGCAGTGCGAGGATGCCGACCACGCCCATCGTGATCGGCTCAGGCGTCACGCCGTGCTGGAAGGCCCACAGGGCGCGTGCCATTACAACGGCGCCGAAAAGCACCATCGCCACGCCCTTGAGCAAGGCCGCGCGTGCCCGCCATATCAATCCCCAAGACAGCACCGTCAGCGACAGCGCATAGTTGGCGGCATCTCCTGCGAAATCGAGGGCGTCGGCCCACAGGGCGACCGAACCGACTGCAAGGCCGGCGAAGAATTCGACCAGGAACATCACCGCATTCACGATCAATGCAATCCACAGTGCCAGGCGCAAGCGCGGGCTCGCTGCGCTGGCATCGCAGGTGGAGTGGGAACAACAGCCGGCCATGGTTTTCTCCTTAACGTGGGCGAGGGGTGCATCACACACCCTGTAGCCACTACAGGGTCAAGCGGTTAAGCTGTTGGGCGGTCGCAATGAGGAGATGCAGGCGATGAAGATCGGTGAATTGGCCAAGGCCGCGCACGTCGAGGCCGAAACCATCCGCTACTACGAACGGATCGGTCTGCTCCCGGCGCCTTCCCGCAGCCCCAATGGATATCGGGCCTACGCGGGTGGGCACCTTGAGCGCCTCGCGTTCATCCGCCACTGCCGGGCACTGGACATTGCCTTGGCCGACGTCGCGCAGCTGCTGCGCTTCGTGGACGACCCCACAACCGACTGTGCTGAGGTCGACGCGTTGATCGACACCCAACTCACCCGTGTCCGCGCGCGTCTCGACACCCTGCAAATGCTCGAGCGCCAACTCGTCGCCCTGCGCAGCCAGTGCTGTGCACCCGATCGTGCGGCGCAATGCGGCATCCTGCATGAGCTCGAGGCGCCGACGCGGGGGGATGTCTGTGTGTGCCACGATGAGCATGCGCAATGATCTGCGGTTCGGTGGCGGAGTGACCACAATGTGGGGTGCCAGCGCTCCGGTACGTTCATGGTCGCGATATGAGCCGTCAGCCAACGGGCTGGGGTTAAAATCGTCGCCCATGCACCGTTGGCTTGCCATTTTCTTCCTGCTGCTCGTTCCGCTTCAGTTCGCGTCGGCGGGCCTGGAGGCGTACTGCTTGGAATCGGCCGGTTTCGCGACCAGCCACGGCGACCACCATCCACATACCTGTCAGGTGGATGAAGGCGATGAAGGGATGAAAGGGCAACTTCACGCCGACTGCGGTTTCTGCCAGATCCTTGCGAGCGCTGCACTGCTCGATGCGGGTCGTCTGCCATTGACAGGACTGGGCCATGTCCTCGTCGACGCCGGGCGGGACTTCAACGCGTCTGCGCTGGTCACCGAGCCTGAACGCCCCAAGTGGCGCCTCGCTGCCTGAGCGGCAGCCCACCCCTGTCTTCCCCTCTTCTTCGAGTGCGCGCCGCACGGTAGCGGCGGTGTGCTCCATTGCGGACGTCCGGGCACTGCCTATGGCGTCCGCCCCTCCCGAAGCCTGGGAACCAACCCTCGAGATCGACTCGATGCACGACAAACGAACCCAATGGTGGTGGCTGATGGCCGCCTGGGCCGTGGCTCTGGTATCCACGCTGGGCGCGCTCTTCATCGGTGAAGTGATGGGCATGACGCCCTGCGTGCTGTGCTGGTACCAGCGGATCGCCATGTTCCCGCTCGCCCTCATTCTGGGCATGGCCGTGTTCGCCGAGGACCGGCGCGGTGCGGTGTATGCGCTCCCATTCGCGCTCGCTGGTCTCGCGCTGGCCGCCTATCACAGCGCACTGATCGCCGGCTGGGTGCCACAGTGGTGGGTGCCGTGCGGCACTGGCCCCTCGTGCAGCCAGCAAGCCCTGGTCATCCTTGGCGACATCCAGATTCCCTGGCTATCGCTGGCGGCCTTCCTCGCCATCGCCGCCGCCTTGACGATTTATCTGATAAGGACCCGTAAATGAACACACGAAAACTCCTGGCACTCGCCGTGTTGCTGATCCTCGGCCTGGCCTTTTACTTCGGCATGGATGCCTATCGCGACCGCACACAGGCCGAACAGGACACGCGCATCGCTGTGGAAGGAAGCCGCCTCGTGCGGATGCATACCCCGATCATCGGGCCGCAGAACGCGCCGGTCACCATCGTCGAGTTCTTCGATCCCGCCTGCGAGACCTGCCGCGCCTTCTATCCGATCGTCAAGCAGATCATGGCCCAGCATCCGGACAAGGTTCGGCTTGCGCTGCGCTATGCACCCTTCCATCACGGCTCGGACCAGGTGGTGAAACTGATCGAGGCTGCGCGCAAGCAGGGACTCTATACCCCGGTGCTCGAGGCGCTGCTGGCCGCACAGCCCGAGTGGGCCGACCACGCGGCGCCCAACATCGGCATCGCCTTCGAAGCAGCCGCTCGGGCCGGCCTGGACATGGAACGCGCCCGGCAGGACATGGAAACGCCCGAGATCCAGGCCGTGCTCGCGCAGGACATCGAGGATCTGACCGCGTTGCAGGTCAGCAAGACGCCGACCTTCTTTGTCAACGGACGCAGTCTGCCCAGCTTCGGTCCGGAACAACTCACACGCCTCGTGGCCGAGGAAGTGGGGAAATTACAGCGGTGATCGAAGCGTTCGGGCTCGCTGGCCTGCTTTCCGTGATAGCAGCGGCCGCAAACCGGGGGCGAGCTTTACAGGCACGACTCCGGTTTGCCCGAGAACAAAACGCAGATGAGCTCGACCGATCCGAGCAAATCAGGAACTACGTTTCGGGATCGCTGCCGTGCAGTCCCTGAAGTTCACGTAAACCTTGTCCCCCACCTGCAACTTCGGCTCAGCTGGCAGCCTCGCAGTCCGCGCATACGGATGGCCGTTGCGTTTGAACGCGATTGTCACGTAGGTGACGTTACTTGCCTCTCCGACTGTCTCATCTCTGCAGTCATAGAACGATGGCCGTTGAAGCTCTTTGCCCAAGCCGATCTCGACGACAGTACCTTTGCGCCAGCCATCGCCCTGCGCGTACTTATCTTCATACACGACGGCGGCCGCACATCCGGTCAAGCCACCAGCGACGACCAAGGCCAGTCCTGGCCCAATCAATGCTTTCATCTTGCTACCGCCGAGCGCCTGAGGTGACCGCCTGCGCGCCGTTGCCGCAGGCGGTCGGGCGGAGTCACTTCAGTGTGAAGCGTGCCGTGGTGGAAGGCTTGCCCGGAAGGGTGACAACCGCGACCAGCTTGGTGCCGGCGCCGACCTTGAAGCTACCCTTGGCTTCGAGTCGATCACCTGCAGGCCTGAGTTCGACATCTTGCTTGTTTGCGCCAGACAGCAGCGTGAGCTTGGCACTGCCGTTTGCCACATCAACAGGCTTGCCGTGATCGCGAAGATGCAACTGGATCACCTCGGGCTTGGCAACGAGTTCGAGATCGAGATCCTTGACCTCGACCACCACGCCTCCATGCATCGATTCATGCTCGTGAGCATGGTCATGCTTGTCGGCTGCAAAGGTGGGGCCCACAGACACGAGAGCAGCGAGGGCGACGACTTTTGAGAACTTCATGGTTTTTCCTTTCTGGTTTGCATGAGGCGGGTTAAGCAGCGTCAGAATGCTTCGGCATTTCGATCGTCGAGCAGACTCTCTGCATCGCGGCGGCCGAAGAGCCAGAACATTGCAGGGGTAAGGAAGGTATCCAGCAGGGTCGAACTGATGAGGCCCGAGAAGATCACCACGGCCACCGGATGCAGGATCTCGGTACCCGGGCGCTCGGCCTCGAACAGCAGCGGTGCAAGCGCAAACGCGGTTACCAGTGCGGTCATCAGCACCGGCGACAGGCGCTCGATCGAGCCCCGCAGGATCATCGTGTGGTCGAAGCTCTCGCCCTCGATACGCATCAGGTTGAGGTAATGGCTCACCTTGAGGATGCCGTTTCGCACCGAAATACCTGCAAGCGTGATGAAGCCGACGAGTGCCGCCACCGACAACGGCTGACCGGAGATCCACAGTCCAATCACCGCCCCGACCAGTGCGAGCGGAATGTTCGCCATGATGAGCGCCGAGAGTCGAACCGACTTGTAGCGGCTGTAAAGCACGACGAACATCAGCACGAGTGAGATGATCGAAAGCAACCCGACTAAACGGGATGCCTCTTCCTGAGCTTGGAACTGCCCGCCGAGGGTGATGAAGTAGCCCTCGGGCAACTTAAGGTCGGCCACGACGGCACGGATGTCCTCGACGACCTCCGATAGCGGACGCTGTTGCGCATTGGCCGAAAGCACGATGCGGCGCTTACCGTCGTCCCGGCTCACTTGGTTCGGACCGTCACCATCCTCGATCGACGCCAGCTTCGACAAGGGCACATGTCCGGTCGGCGTTTCGATCAGGATCTGAGCCAGCCCGTCGACCGAGCGCGCCGTTTCCGGTAGGCGAACGACCAATGGGAACCGTCGACCACCCTCGACGATCTGGGTGACCTTCTCGCCCTCGACGAGGTTTTGCAGCGCGGCCAGAATCTGCGGTGCCGGCACCCCGTAACGGGCAGCGGCCGCATAGTCGATCCGCACCTTGATCTGCGGCGCGAGCACTTGCTTCTCGATCTCCAGATCGGCGAGTCCCGGGATGGCGGCAAGCCGCGTACGTAACACGTCCGCCTGTCCGCGCAGGGTGTCGAGATCCTCGCCGAAGATTTTGATCGCGATCTGCGAGCGCACGCCCGACAGCATGTGGTCGATGCGATGTGAGATCGGTTGCCCGATCGCGATCGCAGCTGGCAGATTGACCAGTCGCGACCGGATGTCTGCGGTGATCTCACCCATTGAGCGGCTCAGCTCACCGGCGGGTTTCAGCCCCACATCGAGCTCGCTGACGTGGACACCTTCCGCATGCTCGTCAAGCTCGGCCCGCCCGCTTCGGCGCCCGACGTGCGTCACTTCGGGAACCTGTTTCACGAGCACTTCCGCTTGCTGCGCGAGCGCGGTCGACTCCGCCAGGGTAACGCCCGGGTTGAGCCGCATGCCGATCAGCAAGGTGCCTTCGTTGAACGGCGGCAGAAAGGTCGTGGGGAAGAACGGTACCGCAGCGGCAGCAATTGCCACCGCAACCGCACCCGCTGTGACGGCCGCCCTGGGGTGCTCGAGCACCCCCTGCAACGCCCCGCGATAACGTGCCTTGAGCCAGGCGAGCAAGCGCGTGTCACCGTGATCGAGGGACTTCATCCGGGGAAGCAGGTAAAAGGACAGCACCGGCGTCACGGTCACCGAGACGACCAACGAGGCGAGCGTGGAGACGATGAACGCCACGCCGAGCGGCACGAACAGCCGCCCCTCCATGCCAGGCAGCGCGAACAGCGGCAAGAACACCAGCACGATGATGATCGTCGCGTAAAGGATGGCCGAGCGCACTTCCATCGTTGCGCGCGCCACGAGTTCGATCGGGTGAAGCCGATGGTCGTGATGCTTTGCGCGGTCCTCCTTCAATCGGCGCAGCACGTTCTCTACGCCCACAACCGCATCGTCGACCAAGCCGCCAATCGCAATCGCGAGACCACCAAGGGTCATCGTGTTGATCGACTGCCCGAAATACTTGAAGACCAACGCCGTCATGAAGATGGACACCGGAATCGCGGTGAGCGCGATGATCGTCGGGCGCAGGGTGCCGAGAAAAAAGAAGAGGATTGCCGCAACGAACACCGATGCGCCAATCAGCTTACCCTTGAGCGTGCTGATCGATGCCTCGATGAAAGTCGCCTGCCGGAAGGTCACCTCCGGCGCATCCATCCCGGCCGGGAGCGATATCTTCATCTCTTCGAGCGCGGTTTCGATCGAGCGAGTCAGGTGAATGGTGTCCGCCGTAGGCTGCTTCTGAATGCCGAGAATGACGGCCGGTTTGCCCTCGAAGCCCGCATCCCCCCGTTTGGGCGCCGCTGCGAAGGTCACGGATGCGATCTGACGCAGCAGGATCGGCTGGCCATCTCGCGCAGTGATCGCGAGGTTCTTCAGATCCTCCAGGCTCGAGGTCCGACCGAGATGGCGGATGAGATACTCGCGCCCGTTCAGTTCGAGAAAGCCCCCCGAGGTGTTCGACGAGAAGCCTCGAATCGCCCCTTCCAACTGCTCCAACGAAACACCGAGCTCAGCCATACGGCGGGTGTCGGGCTGAACCTGGAACTGCCGCACCTCCCCGCCAATCGGGATGACTTGCGCGATGCCGGGGATCGCCATCAGGCGCGGACGAAGAACCCAGTCCGCATACTCTCGGACCTGCATCGGCGAGATCTTCGCCGTGTCGATCGGGATCGCGATCTGCATGATCTCGCCCATGACCGAGCTGATCGGCCCCATGCGCGGAATCACGTCTTCAGGCAACCCTTCCTCCATGGCGGAGAGGCGTTCCGACACCATCTGCCGCGCGCGGAAGATCTCGGTGCTCCAATCGAAGGTCACGTAGATGAAGGACAGCCCCGAACTCGAGGTGGAGCGCACGGACTCCACGCCGGGCAAACCATTCATGGTCGTCTCGAGCGGGAAGGTGATGAGTTGCTCCACCTCCTCTGCCGCCATGCCGCCGGCTTCGGTCATGATCGTGACCGTCGGCTTGTTGAGATCCGGAAATACGTCCACGGGTGTTCGCGAAAGCGTGAACGCCCCATAGGCCATCAGTACCAGGCTGGCGATAATCACCAGCAGCCGGTTACCAAGGCTGTTGTCGAGTAGCCACTTGAACATCGGATAGACTCCCCGTCAGCGGATCTGGTTGATCAGCGTGGCGGCACGGGAGGCGACCCGCTCGCCGGCTTCGAGGCCGGACGTCACCCCAATATTCACACCGTCCAGCGGCGCGATCGTGACGGTCCGGGACTCGAAACGTTCGGGCGCCGTCTTTACCCAGACGATGGTTTGGTTTGCCGAATTCTTCAGCACCGATGCTGCGGGAACGCTTACACCCTGCTGCGTGCTGCGCGACTGGACGAAGACCTCGACCGGCTGCCCCACGGCAAGAAAGGCCAGCGCTTCACCTTCGGCTGCAAAGGTGAGTGGCAAGGCCTGCTCGCGCAGGCTGCGGGCGGCGCCGATGAAGGTGAGCGGGATCCGCTGGTCGCCGACCGCAAGACTTGCAGAGGCGACATCCGCCGCCATTTCTGGATCATAGGAGAGCGCCTCGACGCGCAGCCGCTTCGGGTCGACGATCTCGAACACGAGCTCGCGCGCATCGACCACCTGGCCTGACACGGCGTTAGTCGATGCGATCACACCGCTCACGGGTGCGGTCAGGACATCACGGGCATTGAGGCCACCACCGATCGCTTTCGATCTAGCCTTCAGGCTGGCAAGCTCGCTTTCGGCCGCTTCGATCTCCTTGCGCGGTACCGTGTCGGCGAGTTCCTTCAGACGCGCGAGGCGCTTTTCCACAAGGGCCCTGGCCGCGTGCAGCTCGGCCAATTGCGCCATCTGGTTAGACCGCTCGATCTGGTCCGTCGAAGGACTGACGTAAGCCAGCACGACCCCCTTCTTCACGGCCTGACCGACGCTTGGCAACCCCTGCGGGCCCGCCTCCAGGCGCCCAGCCACCATGGCCTGCACCTTTCCGCCGGCATTCGGGTCCATGACCACCTTGCCGGCCAGCGCGGTGGTACGCGGCAATTCGCCGGCTTCCGTAACCAACGTGCGAACACCGATCTGGCGTTGTGCCGGCTTGGGCAGAAAGACACTGCCATCGGCTTGCCGTTGTGGCCCATTGCCTCCTGCCACAACTGGACCTTCATCGCCATGATCATGGCCTTCGCCAGCAAAGGCATTCCACGAGGCACTGGCCGATACCAGCGCCAGCGCAGCAAACAGTACGCTCAGCTTCATGCGGCACCTCCAGTCGAGCGATTACGCGAATTCCCCTTGCGAAGCACAATCCAGCCGATGAGGCCTAGCACAAGCCCCCCCGCGCCTGCCCCAATTGCGTAGGGTTTAATGTCCAATTCGGCAACCTCTTCGTGCGCCTCGGCGGCGGTCTCATGCAAGTCGAGCTCACCAGCGAGCAAATCGGCGTCCTGGCCGGCAATCACCGTTGCCGTGACAGAGACGACACCCGGCTTGAGCGTCTCCTCGAGCGTGGCCCCGAACTCACCGTCGGCATGGGGCGTGAGCGCAACGGCCTTCCCATCGAGTTCCAGATCGACCTTTGCGTCCTTGACCGGACTGTTGTCAGCGAAGTGGTCAAGATAGACGGTGACGTTCTTGCCATTCACTACGCCGACCAGCTCGAAGAGTTCCGAGACGGCGGTAAATCGCGGCAATGCCGGGCCCGCTGTGGTCGCGGGCGCTTCTCCATGGTCGTGTCCGTCACCGGCCAGCGTTTGCGGGGCAAGCCCGGCAAGCACTGCAGCGAGGCTCCATGCCGCGAGGGTATGAGTGGATTTCATTTTGGGGATCCTGTTATTCATTCGGGAAGCAGGCCCAACGCTTGGCGCTGGGCCGAGATGGCGGCTGCCAGATCAATACGCGCGCGAGCGAGCTCGCGTTCGGCTTCGGCCGCCTCGAATTCGATGCGCAGACGGGTCGGCAGATCGGCCTCACCGAGGCGGAACGCCTTCTCGAAGAAGCCGCGTGAAGCCTGTGCGAGGTCGGAGCGCCGTTCAGCAGCGGCGACCTGCTGCCGTCTCGATTCGACGCGCTGGTGCGCCATCTCTGTTTCGGCCAGCAGACGTTCGAGTTCGATCTGCAGTTGCGCCTCGGCCTCGATGGCCTCTGCATTGGCGCTTGCAACGCGGGACCGGCTGCGCGAACCGGAACCAAGCGGAATGCGCAAGCCCAACGTGACCGTCTGTTCCCAGGATTCACCCGATGCGCCGCGTTCGCGGGTGGTCGTGACACTCAACTCCGGATTCGCGCGGCCCTGAACGCTGGCAAGGGTCATCGTGCGCCGCGCAACGTCGACCCGATCACGCAGCTCGGCCACTGCAGGGTGCGCCGTCTCAAGAATCTGTGTCGGTGTCGCAGCGGAAGGGACGGGCTCCGGCGCAGACACCCCGCCGGATGAGCGTTCTGGCCCGATTCCAGTGAGCGTGCGCAACTGCTGTGCAGCATCTGCAAGGGCGCTTTCTGCCTCGGCGACGGCGGCTTCAGCTGTAGCTTGGACACCGTCGGCCTGATGCTGATCTGCGCGCGCCAGATCACCCGCCTTGATGCGCTTGGCCACGTCGGCGGCCAGTTCGCGGGCGTTCGCGAGACCCGCCCTCGCCAGCGTCACATCTACACGCGCGCGTTGCCAATCCCAATATGCTGTGCGTACCGCTGCAGCGGTGCGCAACTGCGCGCCGCGAGCCCGGCTCGCCGTGGCAGCTATTTCGGCAGTGGCGAGGGCTGCAGTGCTCGAACGTTCGCCCGACAGCCAGATCGGAACCGCGATACCGACCTCGTACTCACGGCTCCCGCGATTGCTGTCCAACTGATCGGTCTTACCGGCTACCTCAAGGGCGGGCGGTTCGACAAACCAACTGTTGGCACTGTCGCGGCGCGCCTGCGCCGCTTCCTGTTGAGTCGTGAGCGACAGCGCTTCAGGCTGGCGTGCCCATGCTGCCTCGAAAGCGTGCTTGAGGGATAGGGCGGCACTTGGGGCCGGGGGGGTCAGCTGCTGCGCCCAGACACCGTTGACGGCAAGGCCGAGCATTAGCGCAGGCAGCCATTTGAGATGAAGTTGCTGAAACATCCAATTCTCCGTTGATGGAAAGACACGGGGAATCGGCTGAGGGCGATCGGAGCGATCGCAATGGACGCGTGATCCCACCGCTCAAAGCGGTAGGAACATCAAGAAGGAATGAAGGCGACCGCCCTGCCGATCAGGCTGGGCAGGCCCATTTAGGACGTTCGGGCTCTGCGGGATGTTCCGCAAGCGAGCACGCAGGCGTTATGTCGATGGGGAGGGACGCCTGATGCTGTGGGCAAAGCGCGCCGGACTCACTCGCCACTACTGAAGAGCCGACCACTTGGCACGATGCGCAGTCTGCGTGCGCGCCCTTCGTCAAGCCCCCTTTTTCCTTGCCTTTGTCGTCTTCGGTATGACGATGCGCGTGATGGCCAAAATGATCGGCTGCGGCACCGGATTCGTGTGCGCAGTAAACGCCCACCGCCGCCCAACCCAGTTGGGCAGGCAGCAGGACCAAGAGGAAAATCGCAAGCCAACGACGCATTGCGCGGATTCTATCAATAAGGATTTGCTATCGTCGACAACGGTGGTGCCAATGGGCAGACCGACCGGCGCTTTACGAGAACCCGCTGGGCGAAACGCCTGGACAGCCCGACGTTTCGCGCCGATAGAGGGCTTAAGGAGCACTGTACATTTCATTCATGTACGCGCGCTCTTTCGGGGTCATGTCGACCAACTCCTTGAGGACTTCTGCACGAGTCTTGCCGGGTCCTGAAGCGCGCGAGGGCACCGCGAGGCCACGCTGCAGGTAGGAATAGCTGCCATCGGCCTTTGCCTGTTCGAGCTCGCGCAACACCTCGGCGCGGGTTTTCGTGCTCGTGGAGTGATCCGGATGAAACGTGAACCCCTGTTCGCCGGGAGCGGGATGCCACAGCGAGCTGGCTTGTGCAGCCGCAGGAACGACAAGGACGGCAGCAAGAAGCGAAAAGAGGGCAGTGGTGCGGGTTTTCGACATGACGAGACTCCTTCGTTCAACGTAAGAGGTGGCGTTCGGCATAAGCCACTTGACGTCGCCTTGCACCGAACACGTCGCGGACTTTAAGGGTCCATCCTCGTCGAATCGCGAACTGCCAGATTACGATTTCGTAATGTGATGGTTTCGGCATCTCCCCGATAATCGCTGCATGAAGATTCTGGTTGTGGAAGACGAGCCCAAGCTCGCCGAATACCTACGCAGGGCGCTCACCGAAAGCAATTACATCGTGGATGTCGCGCACAGCGGCACGGATGGCCGCTATCTCGCGACCGAAGGGCATTACGACCTCGTCCTCCTCGACGTCATGCTTCCGGGGCTGGATGGCTATGCCGTCTTGCAAGAACTGCGTCGGGGCAAACACGTACCCGTCCTGATGCTGACCGCGCGGGACAAGGTCGAGGATCGGGTCAGAGGCCTGCAGGCGGGTGCCGACGATTACCTGGTGAAGCCGTTTGCTCTGTCCGAGTTGCTCGCTCGCGTGCAGGCCTTGTTGCGGCGCGGTGCCTTGCGCTCGGATAGCCAGGATTCAACGGTGCTCCGTTTGGCGGACCTCGAACTCGACCTGGTTCGACGCAAGGCGTCACGATCCGGGCAGCGCCTCGACCTGACCGCCAAGGAGTTCACGTTGCTGACGTTGCTGCTGCGCCGGCAAGGGCAGGTCCTTTCCCGTACCGCGCTCGCAGCGCAGGTGTGGGACATGAATTTCGACAGCAATACGAACGTGGTCGAAGTTGCGGTGCGCCGGTTGCGCGGCAAGATCGACGACGCTTTCGAGAAGAAGTTGTTGCATACCGTGCGCGGCATGGGATACGTCCTTGAGGACCGGAAGCCCTGAGAATGCGCAATCCGCGTTCGCTTAGCCGCTGGTTATCGTGGTGGCTCGTCGTGCTGGCCTCGCTGGGGCTCGGCTTGGTCTGCTCGATCGTTTACGTGGGTGCGAGTCTAAATTTCTCCAACAAGCAGACGGACGAACTGCGGCACAAGCGGGACATAGTGCGCCATCTCGTCGGCGAGATCGCAACGCGTGACGCGTTGCCGAGCCTGCGCCACAAGCTCGACGACTTCTTTGTGGGCCATGCCAACCTCGAGTTACGACTGATCCAGGGATCTGACGCTCCTCTGTACGCAACTCCGGCGCGTTCAAGCCCCGGCGCAATCCTGCGGCGGGATGAGTTCGAAATCTCCGTGCCATGGTCGCCCACAACCATGCTGCGCGCCGAATTGATGCTCGACAGCAGCGCCGACGCGCTGCTTTTGGAGCAGTTGGCCTGGACGCTACTCGCGAGCGCCCTTGGTGGAGCGGCGGCCATCTCAGTGGGCGGCGCATGGCTCGTTCGTAGAGCGCTCTTGCCTGTTCGCGACCTGGCTCGACAAGCAGCGGCCCTAAGCCCGGAAAGCGTTGGACAGCCGCTTGACGGCTCCGCCCAGGCACAGGAGCTTCAGCCGTTGGTCACACAATTCAACGCGCTCCTGGTTCGATTGAACCGCGCATATCAACAACTGGAAGGGTTCAACGCCGATGTCGCTCACGAGCTGCGCACACCGCTGGCGACCTTGATTGGTGAGACCGAGCTAGCTCTGAGTCGTCAGCGCGATGTCGCCGAACTGCGCGATGTGCTCGGATCGAACCTCGAGGATCTTCAACTTTTAGCGGGGCTGGTCAATGACATGTTGTTCTTGTCCCGGGCCGATCGCGGGGAGCGCGCCCGTCGCCACCGTGTGGATAGCCTGGCCGAACTGGTGTCCGAGGTCATCGAATTCCACGAAGCGTCAATGCAGGAGGCCGGCGTGACTGCGCGCTTATGCGGTGACGGCATGGGCACAGTCGATGCTGGGTTGGTTAGGCGTGCGCTCTCGAACCTGCTCGCCAACGCGACCCGTTTTGCAGAGCGCGGATCGGTGATCGAGGTCGATATCAAGCAGGACACGGATGGCCGCATTTGCCTGTCTGTCAGCAACACGGGCCCTGTCATCCCCCCGGAGCATTTGCCTCGTCTATTCGACCGCTTTTATCGGGTTGATGGGGCCCGCGAACATCGCGACCATAATCACGGGCTCGGCTTGGCGATCGTAGCTGCGATCGCGCGAATGCATGGCGGCGCCACCTTTGTGCGGTCAGCTGCCGGAACGACGAGCGTTGGCCTTGCCATGTGCGGGTGCAGCCAAATGGAGGTAGCACCTCATGACAGATAAGGCGCATTGCTGAAAGGGCTGAACTTTGCCTCTTTGCGGCACTGACTATCGAGAGTGCTGGGGTCACATGGATACGTGGCCAGGTAGAGTGCGCTCGACACCACGAACTTGCACCAGATCGCCTTCGTGCGCGGCGCCGATGGCTGACGTGTTCTAAGTGTCTGTCAGCACCCACCTCGGAGACTCCGCAATGACCGACGATGCCGACGCACAAGGGTGCCGAGGATCTGATAGGCGTCCTGCGCAGCTACCTCAAGTGAGCCTTGCCGTGCCCACCGAGAACCCGTCCACCTGGACCCATGATCACGTCTTCGATGGCGGCAATGCGCTTGCCAAAAGCAGTACCTCGGTGGTGATGTGGATCACTGCCGTTGCGATGGTTGTCGAGATCACCGCAGGCTGGTGGTTCAACTCAATGGCGCTGCTGGCCGACGGCTGGCATATGAGCCCGCATACCTTCGCGATCGGCGTGTCTGCCGCGCTGGCCTATGCCGCTGCGCGAACGATCCGCGCTTCGCTTTCGGCACCTGGAAAATCGAGATCCTCGGAGGCTTCGCCAGCGCCATCTTCCTGCTCGGCGTGGCAGTGATGATGGTCATCGGTTCGATCGAACGCATCGTGTCGCCGCAACCCATCCAGTACAAGGAGGCCATCGCGGTCGCCATCCTGGGCTTGGCCGTCACCGTCGTTTGTGCGCTGATCCCGGGCAAGGCTCACCATCACGGCCACTCACACGGACACGGTCACGATCATCACGGCCTCAAGCTCAAATCCGCCTACCTTCACGTGATCGCCGACGCGGCCACCTCGGTGCTGGCCATCGCGGTGGTGACGCATGACCGCGCACGCACCCCCGACGCTGTGAGGAGCCGCTTGGCGGTGCACGAGGAGATCGTCCACTCAACGATCGAGATCTATCACCACGCCGGGCTTCGGGAAAGCCCTGCCGGAGGAGCCGCGTGAGGACATTGCTACTTTACTTCGTCACAGCGATGGCCGAGATCGTCGGCTGCTATCTGCCCTGGCTGTGGCTCAAGAAGGGGGGCTCGGTTTGGCTACTTCTGCCTGCGGCGGTGAGCCTGGCGGCCTTCGCGTGGTTACTCACGCTGCATGAGGCGGCCTCCGGCCGCGTCTATGCCGCATACGGCGGGATGTACATCAGCGTCGCCATCCTATGGCTGTGGACGGTGGACGGAATCCGCCCCTCCGCCTGGGACGTCGCCGGTGTAGTGGTGACGCTGGCGGGCATGAGCATCATCGCGTTTCAGCCCAAGTAGGGTGTTTGCAACCGCATGCCATGAGCTTCAATCCGCCTCGCGGGTCAGCCACTTCTTAACCTTACCCCTCCACTGCCAGCAGGTGGCAGGAGATGCAGGCGGCCTACAATTCGGGCAGCGCAGCGCCAGCGGCAAACCAGTCGCCAAAAGGTGATAGTCCCCGGGCGCCCGCACTACCCGGACCTACATCATCGACATTCAAATTGTGCTACCGCCGTGCCAGCTAGCTATTCGTAAGCGTTGCGTAGCAGGCGGCGGCTTGATGCTGTTACTTGTCATTGGTCGTTCGGTTGAATGAACGGCAGCACGGGGTCGGGTGGCGACCGACAACTCTTCGAACTCACCGCCGGAAAGCCGACGTTGAAGGTTCGCTTCCCGAAAGCTGCCACTGGCTGGTGAGTCGTTTCGACCCCTATGCATAGTTCTCAACTATGCGTAGCGCGCCCCCCCACGATGGCTGTTCGCTCGGCCGTCGGCCGCACTGGGGCGCGGTGTGCTCTGCATAGTTACAGGGTCTGCAGGAACCTCATCATTCCGTCGCAGGCACGGAAGCGCTTGAGCTTGATGTCAGCTGCGCACAGAGCCGGCGCCGTTGCCGCGACCGAGCAGGTACTCGCGGTATGCCGGAACATGCCGTTCCAGATGAGTACAGCCGCGCGCGCGGACAGAGGATTCGGATCGCGAAGAAAGGGTGGGTCGGATGGCAGTCTCCAGGTAGTGGAGCCGCCAGTGAACCTGGGCCGCAAAACTATGTGTAGCTGCTCACGCCCGAGCGCGCAGCCTCCCCGCGTAATTGCTGATCAAATGCCATCCCGCCGGTTGCGACTAAACATAGTTGAGAGCTATGCATAGGGGTCGTTATGAACAGCTATCCATAACGGCCAAGTGCTGCCCGTCGCCCTTACAGCATAGCAGCCACCCAAGCGACGGCTCCGCTCTGAAACCTGCCGGACAGCCGATGCGAACTGCTCGGCCTCAGCTGCCGGTGGCTTGATGGCGCACTCAGGCAGCAATGTGCTGGGCACCAGCCGTTCGAGCGTCAGGCGACGATGAACGGCGGCTTCTCCATCCTGCCAACTGGAAGTACCGACCCAATGCCGCCGCAGAGCTTTTTGGAAAGCTGTCGTTCAACGTTTGACGTGAGGGGCCGCCGTAGCGGCGAAGCCGCGAACGGAACACACAAGCGCAGCTTGTGGGCGGTATCTCTCGACGGAGTGGTTAGCCACTAGCTGAGTTGCCTAGTTCGGCTAAGAATTTTTCTTCCGTTACATGCTCTTCTTTTAATCTCTTCTTGATGTGATCTCTTATTTGTTTATAGCTTTTGCAATTTGATTCGTATCTATATTTTGAGAGTCTATAAGGAGGGCCGCCGTAAGTGAGCGACGAACCGTCGATTTCTTCATCAACCTCAATTTGATTGTGGGTAATGGCGTTTAGGTCGTTATGTAGCAGGAAATCTTTTGGGGTAACAGGGATTCCCCAGCATGAAAGATCGTGCGTCACTTCCGACTTCAGCATAAAGTCATAGAACTCGACGTTAAGCTTAATCAAGCTGTTTTGAATGGTGTTTACGAGCTGGCGAGCCATGAACTGCACGTTCTTGGTTGTTTCTTGAAGGCTTTCAAAAAGAGTGCTAACTCTTTTAGCCTCTGAGTCACCGGTTAAGGCTTCATACATCATTCCGGCCCATTGCTTTTTTAGGTAAGACTCGATATCCGAGAAATCTCTAAAAGGAACAATGGCGTTATTAACTAAATTTTTCCTTATTTGATCAATGAAGTGAAAAATCCTTACGTCATTTGTTGACGGGTACGATATTGAATTTGCGTCAATTTTTGTATTTCTCTTGTTTTCTCCGTATACGAGATGTTCATTTAGAACCGATGCATCAACAAGTGCGAAAATCGGTATTTTTCGTGATACGGCAGCTTCGTACTCATGGTTTGTAATTGACTTGCTGCTATCTTTAAATTCTCCGCCATATCTACCCCCAACTATTAGAACCATCATTTGGCATGACGACACCTCGCTTAAGCACGCTTCGTGCGTATGCAGGGAGGGGCTGTAATAAACATCGCCATCTTCGCTTAAGATGGGCTCGTACCCGATGGTTCGAATAAAATACCTTAGGTTTTCCCTTATGTATTTCAGGTCGTAGCAGGTTGAGCTTACAAATACTCTTGGAGTTGCCATGCTATTTCTCTTCCTGTGGCTAACGTTTGAGCTCAGCGGTCGCCGAAGGCGATCCGCTGCAACGAATGGTTAGGCCTAACTGAGTCTCTTAACAGTCAAGGCATTCATTGAGCTTGAAAGCTGTACCTCATAAAAGGCTACGTTCACGCTCGACTCAATCAGTTGCCGATAGTGACGCCGCCGGTCAGCAGACATCTTCAATCCAAAGATCACTGACACGAGCGGACCTGGCCATTCATGCAAGCCGGACGCTTCCTCAACGTAGCGCCACTCACGCTCATAGGCCCAAGCGGGGGTCTTTGTGCTCATCGCGGCGCGAAACACATCATCTTCAAAGGAGACTCTGCTTTTCGATTGGATTTCCCCGGTCTCCGTTGCGTAGAGGCTCACTTCTTTCTTGAAGCCAGCCTTGAAGACCGGTTTATCGGGTAGATAAGCAACCTGGAGCGCGTGCCTCGGATTGCCAAGCGGGCAATCGGAATTTCTGCCAAAGCCAATTGCCAGCCCTGCGTGGCTCGCACCGTAGTGCGACCACATCAGCTCATTGTCGTTGCATTCACTGAGACTAAATATTCCAACCGCAGCTAACCGTTTTTGCATATTTCGGAAGATTTCTTCAGGACGAGAAAGCTCTATCCCGTGATCCGCGTAAAGCTTTCGCATCGCTGCAATCTTTTGCTTGTGAGACAGGCGTCGGAAGCGTTTCCACCATTGCTTGGTTTGCCGCACATTTAGTGAAAATAACGTTGATGACATGTCTTGTACAGGCAGGCCGGCGATGCCCATAAGTTGAGCGACCTCAAGTTGCCGAATAGTTGCAGCCTGCCAATCCTCCGGGATCTCGCCTGTCTTGCACTCCAGAGGATCATTCAATTGACTCGGCGAGGATAGCCAGATTTTTCTGGCTTTAAATATGCTCTCAGTGCGTTCTGAGTCGTCGCGATACTTGAAGAGAATCGACGGTTGAATGGAAGTCTCCTGCATAGTTTGTGCGGCCCAACGAATAGGGTTTATCCCTCGCGCCGCAAGCGCCGTTCAGTGCGCGGGCG
>ENA-UOUJ01000840-UOUJ01000840.1-activated-sludge-metagenome-genome-assembly--contig:-NODE-840-length-18044-cov-5.121741_pt1 | contig 18044 bp, 10 predicted proteins | sample MGYA00249839_ERZ747224 | MGnify/ENA primary metagenome ERZ747224 (study PRJEB28782, sample SAMN03220277) | activated sludge metagenome | biome: wastewater; feature: sewage sludge; material...
GAGCACCGTTAAAGTTGCAATCAATGGTTTTGGCCGCATCGGCCGCCTGGTTTTTCGTCAGATTTATAACATGAAAGGTATCGACGTTGTGGCCATCAACGACCTGACCAGCCCTAAAGTACTGGCACACCTCCTGAAATACGACAGCGCCCAGGGTCGCTTCGATCAGGATGTTCAGGCTACCGAAAACGCAATTATAGTGAACAATGAAGAAGTAAAGGTGTATGCTCAAAAAGATCCTGCTAATATTCCCTGGGGACAGCACGATGTAGATGTTGTGATTGAATGTACCGGTTTCTTCACCGATAAAGATAAAGCCGCCGCCCACCTATCCGCGGGTGCAAAACGCGTAGTTATCTCCGCTCCCGCTACGGGTGACCTGAAAACCGTAGTGTTTAACGTAAACCACCACGTACTCGACGGTTCCGAAACCATCATCAGCTGCGCCAGTTGCACCACCAACTGCCTCGCCCCAATGGCTAAAGCACTGAACGATAACTTCAAAATTATTACCGGTATCATGAGTACCATCCACGCATACACGAACGACCAAAATACACTCGATGCTCCTCACCCTAAAGGTGATTTACGACGCGCCAGAGCCGCCGCCGCCAACATCGTGCCCAACAGCACCGGTGCTGCAAAGGCAATCGGACTGGTACTGCCGGAACTTAACGGTAAATTAGACGGTGGGGCTCAACGTATCCCCGTGATCACCGGTTCCGTAACCGAACTGTATTCTATCCTCGAAAAAACCGTTTCTGCCGCCGATGTGAATATGGTGATGAAAAAAGCAGCCAACGAAAGTTTCGGTTATACCGAAGATGAAATCGTCAGCAGCGATGTGATTGGAATTAAATACGGCTCTTTGTTCGACGCTACGCAAACTAAAGTGATGACCGTAGATGATAAACAAATCGTAAAAACCGTGAGCTGGTACGATAACGAAATGAGTTATGTATCTCAACTGGTTCGTACAGTCAACTATTTTGCCGGATTGATCAGCAAGTAATTTATTTAACTTCCGCGAAGTGATTCAACCGGGTTTTAAAACATCCGTTGCACTTCGCGGTTTTTTTTAATTTTAATTTCTCCCTCATGCACTCCTTCTCCGATTTTTCATTCAACGGTAAGAAAGCACTGGTGCGCGTTGATTTTAATGTGCCACTCGATGCTGCTTTTAAAATTACCGACGATACCCGCATCACGGCTACCATCCCAACGATTCGCAAAATCCTGAACGACGGTGGAAGCGTTATTCTGATGAGCCACCTGGGACGCCCAAAAGAAGGGCCAACCGAAAAATATTCCCTGCGCCACCTGGTAAACCACTTATCTGATTTACTGAATGTGAAAGTTCAATTCGCCAACGATGCCGTAGGTGAAGATGCAGTTCAAATGGCAGCAGCATTAAAAGCCGGACAGGTACTCCTACTCGAAAACCTGAGGTTTCATAAAGAAGAAGAAAAAGGAGACCGTGCTTTTGCAGAAAAATTAAGCAAACTCGGAAACGTGTATGTGAACGATGCTTTCGGTACCGCACACCGCGCCCACGCTTCTACAGCTGTAATTGCCGATTTCTTCGGACCCAATGAGAAAACATTCGGTCTGGTAATGGAAGGCGAAGTGAAGAGCGCAGAAAAAGTATTGCACCACGCCGCACCTCCATTCACCGCCATTATAGGTGGGGCAAAGGTTTCAGATAAAATATTGATCATTGAAAACCTGCTTCAACGTGCCAATAACATCATCATAGGTGGTGGAATGGCGTACACCTTTTTTAAAGCTATGGGCGGCCACATCGGTAACTCCCTGTGTGAAGACGATCGACTCGATACTGCACGTGACATATTAGAAAAAGCAAAAGCCAACCAGGTACAAATCATTCTGCCCGAAGATGCCATCATTGCCGATCAGTTCAGCAACGAAGCTCAAACACGCGAATGCATGAGCAACGAAATTCCTGACGGATGGATGGGACTCGATATCGGACCCAAAGCCCGCATGGCGTTTGAGGAAGTGATTCAAAAAAGTAAAACCGTTTTATGGAATGGCCCCATGGGCGTTTTCGAAATGGATTCATTTGCCAAAGGCACCGAAACCATTGCACACGCTGTGGCAAAAGCCACGTCCAACGGCGCTTTCAGCCTGATTGGCGGAGGCGACAGTGTGGCGGCTATCAACAAATTTAACCTGGCCAACCAGGTGAGTTATGTTTCCACCGGCGGTGGCGCCCTCCTCGAATATTTCGAAGGAAAAACCCTGCCCGGCATCGCCGCTATTCAATAAAATCATTCAATACTATTTTAAACGGACGCTGATTGTGTCCGTTTTTTTATGCAGGTAATGCATTGCTAACGTTAACGAATACACGTAATTAATACAACATGCTTTGTATTCATTTTTCTTGAAGCATCTACATCTCCCTTCTCATCATAATCCGTCCCGCTATCCGCTGCAAGTCCGGCACAACCTCCTACACACACCCCTTCACCGGGCTTTTCGCTGCTATCGGGGCTAACATGATAGTTTCATATTCTTATATACTTTCTTTGTTCAAGGAAAGTACTTACGCTTCTATCATACAATATCAGTCGCTTTCACATCCTATTTTTAAAATTCAAGAGCACTTTGTATTAATCTTCTCGTCATGCTTAACTTCAACTTTCAAAACGTTATAACGCATGGCTATCGAAAATACAATTCATGAAGTGATGGAACAGGCGCGCACGGCTTTTAACGTGTATAATAAAACTTCATACACAACCCGGTGCACATTGTCTGATGAAATCATACACCAATTAAAACAGGTTCGCACGCTACTGATAGACACTGCAGCAGCTGAAACCCACCTAAAACAGGAACGGTTAAACGCTGAATTTGAAAGAACCCTTCATCAATTCAATACCTATTTCAAAGCGTATGCCAACGGTAACTGGTTACTCCCAAGAATTGATACTGTAAAAAAAGATGTTCGTAAAACGTATATACCTCTTGGGCCGGTGGTGGTGTATGGTGCCAGTAACTTTCCTTTTGCGTATTCCACACCGGGCGGAGATGTGGCCTCCGCACTGGCTGCCGGTTGCACCGTGGTGGTGAAGGCGCACCCTGCTCATCCTCAAACGGCTTCCATTGCGGCTCAGGCGATTCAACAAGCTGTACAAAACGTCGGCCTGCCTCCCGGCACTTTTCAACAGCTCAAACTTGAGGATGCCGCTCAGGGAAAAAGGCTGGTTCAACATCCTGCCACAGCAGCTGTTGCTTTTACGGGTTCCTACCTCGGAGGACGACAACTGTTTGATTGGGCCAATGAACGCGATCAACCTATTCCGGTGTTTGCAGAAATGGGCAGCGTGAATCCTGTGTTCATTCTTAGCCATCCAGCTACTTCCGATATGGATGCACTGGCCGTTAAACTATGCGCATCTGTTAGTCAATCTTCCGGACAATTCTGTACCAAGCCCGGCATCATCGTGGGTTTACAAAGCAATGAATGGGACCAGTTCAAACAAGCATTCCATCATCAATTGTCGCTCCAAGCACCATCCACCCTGCTGCATCCCGGAATCCACCGGCAATTCATCAGCGGTGTTACGCAACGAACCCAAATTCCTGCAGTACAAACCCTCCTGAACATCCACAGCGATTCAAACATCGCCCAACCAGTGCTGCATGAAGTAGCAGCCCATACTTTCCTGAATGAACAATCCTTACAGGAAGAAGTGTTCGGCCCATGCACACTGCTGGTTACCTGCAACGCAAAGGAAGAAATGCTTGCCGTGGCACAATCTCTTCAAGGGCAACTAACCTGTACCGTTATTTCCAATGAGGATAACGATTCCTATCTGAAAGAATGGATGGATATCCTCCAACAAAAAGGAGGGCGCCTGATACTAAATGATGTACCTACTGGAGTAGAGGTGGTAAGCGCAATGCAACATGGTGGCCCCTTCCCCGCTACAACCGACAGCCGGTTTACATCCGTTGGCCCCGATAGTGTTTTGCGATTTGTTCGCCCCGTAGTATATCAACAATTCCCCAACCACCTGCTGCCCGATGCACTGAAAAATGAAAATCCACTGCAGATTGATCGAATGGTAAACGGACAAATTACAAAAAACGCACTCTAAACCGAATGGGTTAACTTTGTTGTATAAATATTTTAGTTATGAAAACGATTCTCATAGTATTGGCGTTTCTTGCAACAGCCATTTCCGCCTCCGCACAGGCAACCCTCATTACCATTGACCATAATAAATTACCCACAGCCGCCGTAAGCAACACCTATCCTCAACCGGTGCAAATTGTTACCACTGCGGTTGAAAGTAAAATGGCTTCTTATAAAGTGAAACCTAAAAAAATAAAAGGTTATACCGTGTATCAGGGAGTGATTGTTCCGGAAATCAGCGCACAACCACTGGATTTATATTTTAAAGTGGAACAACCGTCTAAAAGAGATAAAAACAGCGGAACCGTTACCCTGCTGATATCCGGTGGCAATGAAGTGTTTTATAATGAAAGAGAACAGGCGGATATGTTCGCAGCCGGACAATCATTCCTGAACAACCTCACAAGCGATGTAACCTCATCTAAACTGGCATTCGATTTACAACGTCAGAACAAGGAAGTTCAATCCACAAACAAAAAACTGGATGGTTATAAAAAAGAGCTGAGTAAACTGCAACGCCAGAAAAAAGATATTGAATCAAAAATTGCCCGTACTGAAAAATCTATTGCAGATACAGAAGCTTCACTGAAAAGCGCAGAGCAATCTCGCGATGAATTAAAATCTCAGGTTGAATAACGGTAGCTGACAATACTTCCGAAAGTATATTTCATTTATAAGTAAACTGCCGTCTGGAGGATGGCAGTTTTTTTGTAACATCCCATCAGTCGAGCCGCAAACCCATCTCCTGATGCCTTTCAGGAATGGTTGCTTCAAACCCTGCTTTGCGCAAGCGTTTCTGCCAGCCCAGCTGCACATCGTATTCGCCATGTACCAGAAATATTTCTTTCACACCGCGTGGGTCCTGACAAGCCAGGAACTGCAACATGTCTTCATAGTCGCCATGTGCACTCATACTCCTGATTTCTCCAATCTCGGCATTTACCTGATGTTCCTGCCCGAATATCCGAACCTCCCCAGGCTTTTTCAATAACCGCGCGCCCAGTGAATGGGGTTCGCAATACCCCGTCATGAGTATGGTATTCCGGCTGTTTTCAATGTTGTTGCTGATGTGGTGTTTAATTCTTCCGGCCTCTGCCATACCACTCGCAGAAATAATCACACAAGGCCGGTTATAATAATTCAGCATCTTGGAATCTTCTACCGATTTAGTGAATTTTAATCCTTTAAATGCAAACGGATCTTTGTCTGATAACAATACTTTTTGAATGCGTTTATTAAAATAATGCGTGTACGACTTGATTAATTGAGTGGCTTTTGAACTCAGTGGACTATCCACAAAGTACTCGAGGTCTGGCAACCGGTTTTCTAATTCAAGATGGTTGAGGTGGTATAGAATTTCCTGTGTTCGCCCCACACTAAATGCCGGAATAATCAGTTTTCCCTTTTTCTCTACGCATGTTTTAACCACCCAATCATGCAACATATCTGCCGTTGAAACCACATGATCATGCAAGCTGTTTCCGTACGTAGATTCGAGGATGATGTAATCAGCCTGGTCAAATGGTTCAGGTGATTTTAATAATAAATCTCTGTAACGTCCCACATCCCCGCTAAAAGTTAAACGCACGGTTTTGCCGTTTTCTTTCAACCTTAAATGTACGGCCGCACTGCCAATGAGGTGCCCTGCATCGGTAAAACAAAATTCAACATCCTCATCAATTTGAGTCCATGTATTGTACTGAACTTTTATAAAGCGGTTCATACATGCCAGTGCATCGGCTACCGTGTACAGCGGCTGGAGGTAATCCCTTCCCTGCAATTCACGTCGTTTATTTTCAAACGCCACATCCATTTCCTGAATATTACCGGAATCTTCCAGCATGATGGCTGCAAGATCTACCGTAGCAGGTGTTCCATACACACTGCCACCGTAACCATCTTTCACCAGTTTGGGAATCAAACCACAATGGTCAATATGTGCATGCGACAGAATAACATAATCTACCTCTGCGGGATCAAACCCAAAATCACGATTCAGTGTATCGGTTTCGTTACCCATGCCCTGAAACAATCCGCAATCGAGTAAAATTTTCTTGTTATTCGATAGTGTGATCAGGTGTTTGGAACCGGTAACCGTTCGGGCGGCACCGTGAAATGTAATCTTCATGCATTAAAATTTAATCTTCAGCTATCGCGAGCCAGGCCATCATGGCCACCCCGTGCTGAATAGCCTGTTCATCAATATTAAATGTGGGTGTGTGTACATTGCTGTTGATGGATTCGGTTCCTACACCCAGCCGGAAAAAACACGCCGGAATGCGGTGCGAATAAAATGCGAAATCTTCAGCGCCCATCCGCAATTCTGTTTCTTCCACCTTTTCCTCTCCCATCAACGCTGCTGCTTTTCGTTTAGCCCATTCCGTTAGGTCTTCATTATTCAGTACAAAAGGATATCCAATATCGATATGTACTTCTGCTTTACCGCCCAGCGCCGCTGCAATGGTTTCTACCTGATCTTTTATCAGCTGATGGGCCTTAAACCGCCATGTTTCATCCATCGCACGGAGGGTGCCCATCATTTTAACTTCAGAAGGAATTACATTGGTGGTATTACCGCCCTGTATAGACGTGATGCTCAATACGGTTGGGTTGAGGGGATTATTATTCCGGCTCACGATTTGTTGCAGGGAGAGTACAATTTGTGATGCAATCAAGATGGAATCGGCAGACAAATGGGGAGCGGCTGCATGTCCGCCTTTAACCTTCACCGTTATATAAATTTCATCGGCACTGGCCATTACTTTGCCGCCACGAAAACTAAACGTGCCGGATGGCAGCAATGGGTGAACATGCATTCCGAAAATGCGTTGCGGCGCGGGATTATCCAGCACGCCTTCACGTATCATGATACTTGCTCCACCGGGATTTTTTTCTTCACCGGGCTGGAATATCAGTTTTACGGAACCACGCCACTGATCGCGGGTTTCCTGCAATATTCGCGCAGCTCCCAATAAGCAGGTGGTGTGCACATCATGTCCGCAGGCATGCATCACACCCGGTTTAAGAGACCGATATTCCACATCGTTTTCTTCCTGAATGGGCAGGGCATCCATATCTGCACGCAGTGCGGTGATGCGGCTCAACGGGTCTGTTCCTTCAATCCATCCTACCACGCCGGTACCGGCCATCACCTGAAACGAGATGCCCCACTCTTTCAATTTCTCCTGAATGAATCGGGAGGTTTCATGTTCTTCGAAACTGAGCTCAGGATGGGCATGTAAATGATGCCGGATGGCAACACAATCATCCTGATACTTCGCAGCCAATTGTTGAATGAGGGATTTCATACCTGGATAAAATTAATGAAGTTCACTCATTAAATCCCGGCTTAATCAAACGATTTATACAGATTCGGGCATTCTTGAATCATCTTCAACAAAAAAGCGGCCTTTTAAGACGCCGCTTAAAAAACATGTAAACTCAGTTTTAATGTATGGTGAAATTTGCTACATCTATCAACCTTTCTCTCAGCAATATACGCATACCGATTGATATAGGTTTCTGAATGGATATGATATTGTGCTGTTAGTAACAAAAAGTACCATTTCTAAATTGATCTCTTCTCTAAATATATAATAGATGGTAAAGTGAACCACAATCAAACAATTAGCACTTATTCCTCCTCGATAATTACCGCTTCAGGCTTTATTTCAATGGTTTCGGGGAGTAGATAAATATTACCTGTGATGATGCCGGATTTTACAAGCTGCTTACGCATATCTTCCGCATCTTTTTTCTCAACAAAATTTCCAAACTTCAACTTAATGAAAGGAGATTGAAATATCATGTACACTTTATGATCGGGAAATTGTTGTATCAAATTGGTACGAACACTCATGGCTTGTGCCCGGTCGCTGGTGGTGAGCACCATCAAACGGTAACCCTTACCTGTTCTGGCCTTGCGTAGATTCATCAGCTCATTGTACTCACTCATTTTACGCGCCAACTCATCTACCCGCGGATCCTTCACTACCGTTACATTGTTTACCTTCTCGGCAGAATCCACTACGGCCGTTTGTGCAAATGTTGCAGAAACTGAACAAAAAGCAATTAAAATAAATGCAACAGACTTTTTCATCTTCAACAATTGGCAATAAATGTAAGGCTAATTTTTTACAAGCCCGATGCCTGCGCAGCTTCCAGCATAATTTTCACACTTCCGCTGCAACCAATGCGGTTGGCCCCGGCATCAATCAGTTCCTTCGCAAAAGCAAATGTTCGGATACCACCACTGGCCTTAATTTTAATTTGTTCAGGCAAATGCGCACGCATCAATCGTACGGCTTCGGTTGTGGCACCTTTTTCCGCATATCCGGTAGATGTTTTCATATAATGTACGCCGGCCAACCCGTAAATCTCACAACAACGAATAATTTCTTCATCGGTCAGTACACCACTTTCAATTATCACTTTCAATACCCTGCTCTTTTGCTGAATCAAGGGCATGATGGTTTGTATCTCTTTTACCAGATATTGCCAGTCGTTGTTTTTCAACGCTGCAATATTGATCACCATATCCAGTTCATCGGCACCATCCACAATAGCCAATGCTGTTTCTGCCACCTTTGCTTCAATGGCATGGTATCCGAACGGAAAACCAATTACGGTGGCCACCTTCACATCCGAGCCGGCAGTAAACTCTTTGGCGTGTTTTACAAACATGGGTGGAACGCAAACTGCTGCGAAGGAATGTTCCACCGCTTCTTTACACAATTGCGCCACTTCTGATACAAGCGTAGTTGGCTTAAGGATAGTGTGGTCAATATATCCGGCGATGTTCATATACTATACTGTTGTTGGGTATTACAAATCTTTACCGTGGCACTGTTTGTATTTTTTTCCGCTTCCGCACGGACAAAGGTCATTCCTGCCAATTTTAGGTTCAACACGAACCGGCATTTGTTTTACCGGAGCAGATGGATCGTAATAATCTCTTTCATTGGCTGCATAATCATCACCCGCTGCATCAATTTCATCCTTGTTCACATTCATCTTGCTCATGTCGGTCTTTTGCTCTCTGCCTTCACGGATTTGTCCGGCCTGGGTTTGTTCCATCGGAATTTGTGCCTGACACAAAAAGCTGACGATGTCTTTATTCACTTTATCATCCATCACCTTAAAGGCATTGAATGCTTCAATTTTATATATCACCAGCGGATCTTTTTGTTCATACGTTGCAGATTGCACACTTTGTCTCAGATCATCCATCGAACGCAGGTGCTCTTTCCATGCATCATCAATAATAGCCAATGTAATAGAACGCTCCAGTGCCCGCGGTAATTCCAATCCTTCGCTGGCAAGGTATTTATCGAGATTGGCAATTACCTGAATCCCTTTTCTTCCATCAGAAAAAGGCACCGCTACATTTTCAATATGATTACCCTGTTTGGAACGAATATCCCGGATGATGGGCATGGTATGCTGCGCGATGTTTTTGCATTTCTGATCATAGGTGGTAACCGCTTCTGTGTATAACCGTTGGGTCAGTGAACCGGCATCTTCCTCTTTTAGTTCCTCCGCTGTGATGGATGTATCCAGCGCGAAGTGCATAATCACTGAAAGTTTAAATCCTTCATGGTCTTCGGTTTCTTTGAACGACAGTATCAAACTTTCTGCTACAGCATAAAAAGCATTATCCAAATCCAGTGCCAGGCGGTCGCCAAACAAAGCGTGGTTTCTTTTTCCGTACACCACGTTTCTTTGTTTGTTCATCACATCATCATACTCCAGCAAACGTTTTCTTATACCAAAGTTGTTCTCTTCCACTTTTTTCTGAGCACGTTCTATGCTTTTTGTAATCATGCTGTGCTGAATCACCTCACCTTCTTTATATCCCATACGGTCCATTAATCCGGCGATACGTTCACTTCCAAACATACGCATCAGGTCATCTTCCAAAGACACATAAAAGTTAGATGAACCCGGATCTCCCTGCCGTCCGGCACGTCCGCGTAACTGGCGGTCAACCCTTCGGCTTTCATGTCTTTCTGTACCGAGGATGGCCAAACCACCGGCGTCTTTTACGCCCGGGCCCAGTTTAATATCCGTACCACGACCGGCCATGTTGGTGGCAATGGTTACCGCTCCCGCAAAACCGGCTTCTGCAACCACCTGTGCTTCACGTGAGTGTTGCTTGGCGTTTAACACGTTGTGCGGAATATTTTTTTGCTTCAGCATGCGGCTGAGCAATTCGCTCACTTCAACCGAAGTAGTACCAACCAAACACGGCCTGCCTGCATTGCGTAGTACTTCAATTTCATCAATCACCGCCTTGTACTTTTCACGCTTCGTTTTATACACTTTATCCTGATGATCGATGCGAATTACTTTTACATTGGTAGGAATGGTTACCACATCCAGTTTATAGATGGTCCATAATTCTGCTGCTTCAGTTTCAGCCGTACCGGTCATCCCACACAACTTATGGTACATTCGGAAATAATTCTGCAATGTAACCGTGGCATAGGTTTGAGAGGATGCTTCAATTTTCACATTCTCCTTTGCTTCAATGGCCTGGTGCAATCCGTCGGAATAACGGCGCCCTTCCATAATACGGCCTGTTTGTTCATCTACAATTTTAACGGCTCCGTCCATCACTACATATTCTACATCCTTTTCAAACAAGGTGTAAGCTTTCAGCAATTGCTGTACGGTATGGATACGTTCTGCTTTCTGCGAATATTCTGTCAGCAGGGTTTCTTTCTGTTTTAATTTTTCTTCTGCGGAGATGGACTGCTTTTCAATGTCGCTCAATTTCACTGCGATATCCGGCAATACAAAGAAATCCGGATCTTCTCCCTGTCGGGTGATGAGTTGTAATCCTTGTTCAGTCAGTTCTACCTGATTATTCTTTTCATCAATTGCAAAAAACAATTCCTTATCCACCTTAGGCATTTCTTTTTGCTGATCAGCGAGGTAATAGTTTTCGCTTTTTTGCAATTTCACTCGAATGCCCGGCTCACTGAGGAATTTAATGAGCGGTGCATTTTTAGGTAACCCGCGGTGCGCACGCATCAGGGCAAGTCCACCATCTTTCGGATCATCATTCCCTTCGGTAATCTTCTTTTTCGCTTCCACCAAAAACTGATTCACGGCTTTACGCTGGGCCTCCACCAACCGTTCAATACGTGGTTTTAAATCGAAGAACTGTTGTGTGTTATCGCTATGGCTCACCGGGCCGCTGATGATTAATGGTGTTCGGGCGTCGTCAATCAATACGCTATCCACCTCATCCACCATAGCAAAATGATGTTTACGCTGCACCATTTCATCGGGCGTATGCACCATATTGTCTCTCAGGTAATCGAAACCAAATTCGTTGTTGGTTCCGTAAGTAATATCGGCCTGATAGGCTTTACGGCGTGCATCGCTGTTGGGTTGGTGTTTGTCGATACAATCTACCCGCAATCCCAGCCATTCAAAAATAGGGCCGTTCCACTCACTATCCCTTCGAGCCAGGTAATCGTTCACGGTAACAATATGCACCCCTTCACCGGCCAATGCGTTCAGGTAAGCAGGCAATGTACTCACCAGCGTTTTACCTTCACCGGTAGCCATTTCAGCAATTTTTCCGGAGTGCAACACCGTTCCCCCAATCAACTGAACATCGTAATGAACCATGTTCCAGGTTACGGTTCCGCCGGCGGCCTGCCAGGTATTTGCATACACAGCCTGATCGCCCTCAATCGTTATGTTCGGTCTTTGTGCAGCCAGTTCACGATCAAGATCGGTGGCTGTAGAGGTGATGAGTTCGTTATGGGTAAATCTGCGGGCGGTTTCTTTCACTACGGCAAATGCCTCGGGGAGAATTTGTTCGAGAATTTCTTCTATTTTGGAATTGCGTGTTTTCTTTAGGTCATCTATTTCGCGGTATGCTTCATCTCTGGCAGCAATATCATTAGAATCGAGGTTTTCGGCTTCCATCTTCTTGTTTGCCATTTCATTATCTACCGGTTGCAGGTGATCCTGAATGCGTTTACGGAACTCCAGGGTTTTCGCCCTAAGCTCGTCGTTGGTCAGATTTTGAAATTCATTGAAAAAATGATTGACTTTATCAACTACCGGAAGAATTTTTTTTACGTCTTTTTCGCTCTTGTTGCCTCCAAAGATCTTATTTAAGATACCTAACATATAGATGTTGTGTTATATACTGATATAAAGATTAGAGAGTTGTCAAATTAAAAGCCATACTTTATCGGGCGCCAAGATGACAGGGTGGCAAAGGTACAGTAAAGTTTTTCAGGCCGGGTCTATTTAACAGTGATTTTTTCACGCAAAAACCGGTATAAAACCCCTGTTTTCATTTTTTAGGTAGATGCGACAATTTGGGTGAATTCTATTACCTTTGCGCCCTGAATAAAAGAACCGGCTCAACAGCCCTAACCTTATAACGTTTTTGTATGAGTGGCGCATTAAAAGAAGTAAGAAACCGAATCAAAAGTGTACAAAGTACACAGCAGATTACCAAAGCAATGAAAATGGTGAGTGCGGCCAAATTACGCCGTGCCCAGGATGCCATTACTCAAATGCGCCCATACGCTCAAAAACTACAGGAAATGCTGAGCAACATTATTGGCAGTGCCGATGGTGATTTAAATATTGCACTTGCAGCAGAGCGCCCGGCAGAAAAAGTATTAATTATTGTTGTTACCAGCGACCGTGGTTTGTGCGGCGGATACAATAGTAACCTTATCAAACTGGCTAAGCTTCGTATTGCCGAACATTATCCTGAACAAGCTGCCAAAGGAAATGTAACCTTATTGCCATTGGGTAAAAAGGGATATGAGCATTTTCAGAAAAACAACCTGAAAGCGGTTAATCAGTATTGGGATGTATTCACCGGCCTCAGTTTTGAACGCGTGCAGGAAGTAGCATTGTATGCTATGGAAGCATTTAAAAACAAGGAAGTGGATCGTGTGGAAGTGGTGTACAGTGAATTTAAAAATGCCGCTACCCAGCGTTTTGTCAGTGAGCAATTTTTACCCGTTAAAAAATCAACCCCTGCCGGTGGTAAAAAAGCAGATTTCATTTTTGAACCCGCTCAGGAATCGCTGATTGCCGAGTTGATGCCTAAAATCCTGAATACGCAATTGTTTAAGGCTGTGTTAGACGCCAATGCTTCTGAACATGGTGCCCGAATGACCGCAATGGATAAGGCGAGTGACAACGCCAATGAACTGCTGAAAACATTGAAAATCAGCTACAACAGGGCACGTCAGGCAGCCATCACTACTGAACTTACAGAAATTGTGAGTGGTGCAGCCGCATTACAAGGATAATTTACTTTAGGTTTGTACAGAAACTGACCTGACTTTATTTACATGGATACAAGTACCATCATTCCGCATATTGAGGCATTGATTTTTGCCAGTGACAAACCATTAACCACCATCGAAATTACCGAATTGGTTAATAATGCACTGGGATTTATTGACGATCGTGCCGCCATTGAACAGGTTGAATCGGCCATTGAAGGAATCCGTGAAAAGTATGATAGTGAATTTTACGCATTTGAATTAAAGCAGAGTGGTGGCGGATGGCAGTTCCTCACCAAACCTGAGTTTCATAAAACCGTTGCACTCATCAATGGCGATAAATTCATAAAAAGATTATCAGCCGCCGCCTTGGAAACCCTCGCCATCATTGCCTATAAACAACCCATCACTAAAAGCGAAATTGAGGCCATCCGTGGGGTGAATTGCGATTATGCCGTTCAAAAACTACTTGAAAAAGAATTGGTCATTATCTCGGGCCGCAATGAAGAGGCTGTAGGAAAACCATTGATATATTCTACCTCCAAATCTTTCATGGATTACTTCGGAATTAATAGTGCGGATGAACTTCCCAAAATTGATGAAGTACTGATGGAAGAACTCGTGAAAGCCACACCGGTGAATGTACTGGGCGGTGGGGAAGATCAGGAAGAAGAAATCCTCCAACCCATTACTGAAACATCGAATACAACTACTGTGGTTGCCGAAAACGAATCAGAAACCAACGATTCTGATGTACCCCCACCGGATTCCGATCCTTCATAGAAAATCATACTCCTTTTACGGCTTCTCTTGTTGCACATGTGGCATCTATCGTTCGTACAATCAAATAAAAAAATACCTGGTTTTGGGCCAGGTATCAGGGTAAGCGGGTTCTGCAATCATACATGCGGCAGAACATTTTTGAAGACCGTCGCAGACCCGGAAGTTACTCCGGGCCCACAGCAGATCATCGAATGAAAGTGAAAAGGTACGGTAGGGTACGGTTAAAAACTAGAGACCTGTCAAATTCATATTTTGGGTTTAAACGGATTTAGTTGATCATGAGTTTACGCGTGTACGTTACCATTCCTTTTAATTGCAGGTAATACACCCCACGTGGCACATCGTTGAGTTTGATGGATATTACCTGATTCGGCGTATCGGTTTTAAACACGGAGCGATGAACGATTTGTCCGGCACTGTTGGTTAACACTGCCTGATAACGGTCCGGCTCCATATGATCAAAATGAATCATAATGGTTTTGTCTTCTACCGGTACCGGATGTACGCTAATACCTGTAATGGAAAGATCAATGGATGCACGGGCAATACTGCTGTACTGAACCAGGCCGTTGATACTGATTCCCTTTACACGATAGTACCAGTTTCCAACACCGGGTTTTACATCGTTATATCGGTAGGTTGCTCTACCGCCATTCGGTGCTATCGGATTGAAAGAGGCCAGATAACTGAAGCTTCTTCCATCCGCACTTTTCTCCAGTTCATATTTCTCCATGTTAATTTCATCTTCAACCCTCCAAACCACATCTACATCGTTGTGCACATTGGCATTGGCTGAAATTGAAGTAAACGTAACCGGCAATACGGCCATGCTCTTAAATACCAGCCTGAATCGGTTGGGTGCATAAGAACCCGGAATGTTCACCACATTAAAGGTAATGCGTGTAGTATCTGTGAGGCTTACCGGTGTTGAAGTGTTCATATACGCATCTTCAAAGAATGCCTGCATATCCGGGTATTCTGTATTATTCGGAATAAATACCATCTGATAGGTTAATACCCGCAATTGAGTCAGGTTGTATTGTATGGTATCTGAATCCGCAATCGGCAGACGGCTCTCTACGGCGAGTATGGCTCCATCGCGTTTGATGCCCAGATTTTCGCCGGTGTTGGTCATTTTAGGTGCATCGTTTTCATCAATGCCATTACTTGAATGGATATCGAACACATTCATCACACCATCCAGTAAAATCGGATTGCCATTATTATGCGCATACAATTGTGTTCTGAAGTACTCGGGCAGCAGATTATTCCTGTTCACGATATTATGGCCATCTACTTTTGCAGATTCAGTGAAGGTGATGGTTCCCGCAGTAACAGGTGCATACACCAGGAATGCTGACCCGGATTCGATTTCTGTATTTCCACCGGCATAACTACCACCTCCTGGCGTTACCACGTAATTCATACCTACTTTGGTAAATGTCTGGAATCCACCCAGTCCGTAAGCTGAACCCCCATTGGTTAATAACGGATCCCACAGATAAAACATATCAGCAATACCACCACTTCGGTTTAATTGGTCAAAAGAAATGGCTGATGGATAAGGGTTCCCAATGGCTTCATACTTACCAGCAGCTACATTCACAACCGGAGGCGCTTCTGCACCCAGCGTGTACAGCTGACCGGTAGTACGTAATGTGGTTGCTGTAGCCGGAGCCGTTGAAGTGGTTACACTTCTGTCTCCACGTACCAGTAACATATACCCTTTCATATTATCCATCGTAGTGAGGGTAGATGTTACACCATCAAACACATTGGTATTTGAATTATATACCTTCACCGTAGCACCGGCCGGTGTACGCAAGTCAAATCCCTGCGCCACTGCATTAGCTACTTGTCCGGTTACCAATGTACCTCTACCCGGACGCAAATTGCCCATTGGTGTATTTCCTTCCATCCAGGATGATCGAATGGTACTTCCCTTGGTAGGCACGGATAAGAACTGCCATGCTTTGGAGTGTTCGGGTATATATCTCTCCACTGTTACGTTACCAAGGATGTTGGTTCCGGTTAAGGTACCCCCGTTGGTAATATCCGCTACACGTGCCGTACCGTTTTCATCCGATACCAGTGTGAGATTATTATTCACATATAGTACAGCACCGGATGCGCCGAAGCTTATCTCTTCTATAATATTGAGTGTATCCGTACCCGTTATGTTCACATCATGCCCGTTGCTTACAATCAATCCCCCGAGTTCATTATTCAGGAAATAGCTTCCTGAAATTTGCTGTGATACCAATGTGCCGTTGAGCTCAATGGTACCAGCCGTTGCGTTAATATTACCGCTGGCCGTAATGGTTCCGGCAATCTGCAACAACCCTCCGGATATTTCAAGCAGTGCACCGGGATACACATTCAGATTGTTCACAATAGCCATTCCGCTGTTTAATGAAGGATACACTGTGGTTACTACGGGTATAATCACATCCGGACATATAGTAGAAGGCACATTGCCATCGGCCCAGTTGGCAGGGTTTTGCCAGTCGTTGCTTACAGCACCTGTCCAGTAATTGCTTAACGCTACCGTGGCGGTGTTAGAGTTAACCGGATCACAAGTTGAATACTGAACTACAGCTCTATAGTATAATGTAGAACCGGTGAAATTATACGATTGTGTTGTGGTAGTATTTACGATAGGTGTCCAGTTGTTGCCATCATTGCTGCTCTCCCAGCGAATTACATTTCCGTTGTGTCCGGAAAGAGTGAGGTTACCACTTCCGTTGTTACAAAGCGATACAGAAGCAATATTGCCTGCATCAGATGCTCCAACTGTAATGGTTCCATTTAAAATCCTGTGATTACATGTACCCGTAGTAGTTACTGTAAAGTTGTAAGTACCCGCTACAGTAGGTGTACCACTGATGGTGAAGATGCCTGCATTATATATTCCGTTAACACCCGGAGGCAAGCCCACCACGCCTGCGCCGGTAGCCGCCCCCCCCACTTCATATATGATGTTGGCTATTGCAGCATTTACACATACCGTTTGTGATTGATTGGCTGATGTAAGGGTAAGTGTCTGACGTGTTACTACAATTGTGCCTTGTGCACTGACTGCTTCACAGGTACCGGTAGTTGAAACGGTATAGTTAAACGTTCCTGTTACAATAGGTGAACCACTGATGGTAATGACTCCTGCATTGTAAATTCCTGAAACGCCTGCCGGTAATCCACTTACAGAGGCATCGGTGGCCGATCCACCAATAGCATACGTAATTGGAGTAACCGAATTAAATATACATACCAGTTGATTGTCGGTATTCACTGCGCTGGTTAAAGCAATGGTTCTTTGGTTTACGGTTATTTGACCGTTCCGTGTTACGTTCGCACAGGCTCCGGTTGAACTCAGCGAATAGTTGTACACACCTGCCACAGTTGGAGTGCCTGAAATAATGACTGAGTTTCCATTGAATGTGGAAGTAACGCCCGGAGGTAATCCCACAATGGCCGGACCGGTATCTTCACCACCCACTTCATATTCAATATCGAGAATAGGTGTATTAATACAAACAGATTGAGTATCGGTTCCCGGTGTTGTTAGGTTAATGAATGGGTTAATGCTACCAAATGATATATCATCAATGGCAAAGTCGTTTCCTCCTGCTGCCTGTTCCAGGTCAATGATAGATACCACAGCACTGGTGGCGGATCCTGAATTCCAGGTTCCGTAAAAGCGCACCCAATCAAAGGGAGGATTGTTATTGTTGGCACGGGGAGGCAACGCTCCGGTTGTGGTTCCCACCTGTGTACCGTTTACTTTGAATTGAAGATTAGCGAAAGGTGCTGCACTGTTC
>ENA-UOUJ01000841-UOUJ01000841.1-activated-sludge-metagenome-genome-assembly--contig:-NODE-841-length-18038-cov-4.610465_pt1 | contig 18038 bp, 26 predicted proteins | sample MGYA00249839_ERZ747224 | MGnify/ENA primary metagenome ERZ747224 (study PRJEB28782, sample SAMN03220277) | activated sludge metagenome | biome: wastewater; feature: sewage sludge; material...
AATGCATACTCATCATAAGCGGTGGAAAAATTACGACAGGAACAGTTTCCAGTTCGGCAAGCATGTCAAAGCCCGTTTTCCCGGGCATTTGAATATCCAAAAAAATCAGATCGGGTTGGTGGTGATTTATTTTTTCAATGGCAGTGGCTGCGTTTCCGGCTTCGTCAATAATTTCAATTTCCGGGAAATCTTGTAATAATTTTTTCAGCTCGGTTCTGGCCAGCCTTTCGTCATCAATAATTATTGTTCGAATGGTTATCATAACTCATTTTTAATTTATCCGAATAGTAACTTTTGCCTGTACAGTGTCGGCATCGAGTTGCTTTATGGCAAAACATCCTTTTTCACCATATATCAAATTTAGCCTTTCGTTTGTACTTTTTACACCGAACCCGTCATTTTTGCCATTTCCGTTAAGGCGCCCTGTATTCAACACCAGTAACTCCAGAGAAGTTTTTTTTATTTGGGCTGAAATTTTGATAGTACCTCCATTTACTTCCTGGCTGATGCCATGTTTGATGGCGTTTTCCACCATTGATTGAACCATCATGGGAGGAATAGGAAGTGGTAATGTGTCTTTATCTATTTCAAAAACCACCTTTAAGCGGTCTTCAAACCGAATGTACTCCAGCGCCAGATAATCTTCTACAATTTTTATTTCCTGGTTCAAGGGAACAGTTTGGGTTTTATGCATATTGATGCTGCTGCGCAAAATATTGCTAAGTTCGGTAATAGCATCTCTGGCCCTATCGGGATTTTCGTTTACCAAGGCACGAATACTGTTTAGCGCATTAAAAATAAAATGTGGGTTGATATTGGATTTGATGGTGTTGAGTTCCAGTTCTTTCACTAATGATTTTAACTGTAGGGTTTGAATACGTTCTTGCTGTGCATAGGTGATATAGTGATAAATTAAATAAAAGGAATTCCAGCTCAGGATATACATCATCCACGACAAAGTATTCATTAGCAATATTGATAAAAAACTTTTGCTTTTCATCAGCTCCAATTCTCTGGCAGAATTGAGGTGAAGTGTTCTAAAAGCAATCTGTTCTGCATATCCGCAAATAAACGCCGTGAAAATACTCAAAAGGATAAAATAGAGTATCTGCCGTTGTATTTTTACTGATAAAAGCCTGAATTTCAAAATAAACATTCGCATCAGATGGGTAAGCAAAACTCCGATTGCTACATACACAAAGGCTCTAAGCAAAAGAAATTCCTGGTCTGCCGGTTTTGAAAATTTTCCATAAAACCATGCAAAAAATATATGCATGGTAAGAAATGCCGACCAGCCAACCAGTTGAAAAATCCAATATCTTTTGTTTCCCAGTAACATTTTACAAAGCTAAAAAATCTTTCTGCACACAAATAAGTAAAATTATTAATGGTAAAAAAGGATTGATAAAAGGAAATTCTTTTCAATATTGCAAATACCAGTATAGACATTGGGATTTTCCCAACTTGTAAAATTTTTTAATTTATCTTATTTTTGTACTTTTATTTATTGATTAATTCGTAATTAATGACCATTCAACCCGGGCCGCTTCTTCAAACTGTTAATTCTCCAGAGGATTTAAAAAAAATTCCTTTGGAAAAATTGCATATATTTTGCGATGAACTGAGACAGTATATTATAGATGTGGTGAGTGTGCATGGAGGTCATTTTGCCGCCAGCCTGGGTGTGGTAGAGCTTACGGCTGCATTACATTATGTGTATAATACGCCTTATGACTTATTGGTTTGGGATGTGGGGCACCAGGCTTATGGCCATAAAATAATTACAGGTCGCAGAGATAGGTTTGAAACTAACCGAAAGTATAAGGGCATTAGCGGATTTCCCAAAATAGCTGAAAGCGAATACGATACATTTGGCGTTGGTCATTCTTCTACCTCCATTTCTGCTGCTTTGGGTATGGCTTTGGCTGCCAAATACAAAAAAGAAGTTGAAAGAAAAGTAGTGGCTGTTATCGGCGATGGCTCCATGACGGCCGGAATGGCATTTGAAGGCTTGAATCATGCCGGAGTGTCAAATGCGGACGTGTTGATTATATTGAATGATAATGGCATCAGCATTGATGAAAATACAGGGGCATTAAAAGAATATTTGACAGATATTGCCATTTCACCCACCTACAATAAATTTAAAGACGATGTATGGAATCTGGTAGGAAAACTACCTGTGGGGAAAAACTTTACGCGTGCGATGGCGCATAGGCTCATTGAGGGGCTGAAGAGTATGATGAGCAGTCATGCCAATTTGTTCGAATCTTTAAAACTGAGGTATTTTGGCCCCATTGATGGTCATAATATCAGCAAACTGGTGGATACGCTCAATGACCTGAAGCAGATTCCGGGCCCAAAGCTATTGCACGTCATTACTACCAAAGGCAAAGGATATTCTAAGGCGGAAAAGGATCAAACCAGGTGGCATGCTCCGGGGCTGTTTGATAAAGTTACCGGCGAAATTTTTAAAAAACAATACGAAACGCCACAACCGCCTAAGTATCAGGATGTTTTTGGCAAAACGATTATCGAGCTGGCAAAACAAAACGATAAAATATTTGGCATTACTCCTGCAATGCCTTCGGGATGTTCGCTCAAGAATATGATGGACGAAATGCCGGATAGAGCAATTGATGTGGGGATATGCGAGCAGCACGCTGTTACACTCAGCGCCGGCATGGCTACACAGGGGCTGAAAGTCTTTTGCAATATTTATTCTTCATTTATGCAAAGGGCGTATGACCAGGTAGTTCATGATGTGGCTATACAGAAACTGCCGGTTATCTTCTGTCTCGACAGGGCAGGGGTTGTGGGCGATGATGGGCCCACACACCATGGCGTTTATGACATTGCTTATTTCCGATGCATTCCCAATATGGTCATCAGTGCGCCGATGAATGAGCGCGAATTGCGTAATCTGATGTTTACTGCTCAACTTGAAAAGACCGATTTCCCGATGGTTATCAGGTATCCGCGCGGGCAAGGCGTAATGCCTGAATGGGAGATGCCAATTGAGGAAATTGAGATTGGGAAGGGCAGAAAATTAAAAGATGGTAAAGGAATTGCGATTCTTAGCCTGGGTCATCCGGGCAATTTTGCGGCAAGCGCTATTCGTGATCTCAATAGGGATGAAGTATATCCGGCACATTTCGATATGCGGTTTGCCAAACCCTTGGACGAAGAATTGCTTCATGAGGTATGCCGCAATTATCCAAAAATAATAACCGTTGAGGATGGAGCCATAAAAGGAGGATTTGGCAGCGCTGTTCTGGAATTTATGGCCGAAAACGGCTACAAAAACGAGGTAAAAATTTTGGGCATACCCGACAGGTTAGTGGAACACGGCACATTGAAAGAACTGCATAAAGAATGTGGCTATGATGCCGAAGGAATATTGGTAACCGTTAAAGAAATGCAGAAAGAAAAAATTAAAGAAACTGTTGTTTAGTTGTTGAATATTAGAAGATTGTCAGATTGTCTGATTGCAGATTTCAAATAAAATCATGTCAATAGGTGTCTGATTTAATTCGTTATCATCTTACCATTTTCGATTCTCAAATAAATGGATTTCGTCAAATTGCCAAGCCCAGCCCGAAGGTTATCGAAAAAAGAAGAATGGTAAGCGACAGATTTTTCAATTCCTCATCATACACATCGGTTGATTTTGAGGTATTTATTCTGTAAATATTTCTAAAAAACAGAGGTACTGCCAGCAGAAACATCCATTGAAACGCAGTTTGATAATGTATCCATGTAAAACAAACTGCCAGTATAATTGCTGTTACAACAATTATACTATGATAAATTTTAGCTTTTTGCACGCCCATTTTCACCACTAAAGTGCTTTTTCCTGCCAACCTGTCTGAGGCTTCATCTCGTATATTATTAATATTGAGCACACCCATACTCAATAATCCAAAAGCCGAAGCCGGCAGTAATACAGGCCACTGCCATTGTTTGGTATGTAATATATATATACCACACACTGCCACCAACCCAAAGAAAATAAAAACACTAAAGTCGCCCAATCCGGCATATCCATAGGGTTTTTTGCCCATTGTATAGGTAAGCGCCGCAGCAATGCTCAAAAGACCCACTAATAAAAAGAATAAATAAACTGCCATGCCTGAACCTTTCAGACCCATAATTATTAAGATAATTCCGGTAACGAATGTGAATGAGGAAAGGATTATCAGCATCAGCCTCATTTGAGAGGGAGTAATCCGCCCGCTTGTAAGCGCTCTTTCGTATTTGCTGGTACGGTTTTCATCGGCTTTTTTTATAAAATCGCCATAGTCATTGGCATAATTTGACAATATTTGGAGCAAAATAGCCGTTGTTAGCCCTAAAATAAAGACAACCAGGTTGAATTTTTTTTCCGAAAAAGCAATTGCACTGCCAATAAAAATATTTGAAACCGCTAAGGGTAAGGTTTTGGGCCTTGCAGCAGCTATCCAGGGTTTTATGCTCATTATTTTTCTGTGTTAAGCTATTAAACAGGGGTTGAAGTTAATATTAAATGATCTGTTCAATTGATTATTATTAATGATTGATATTGCTTTCACTGCTTTTGCAGGGAGGAGGGCAATATTATTAACTAATTGTAGAACAATCAAATAAAAATGTCAATAAAAAATTGGGATATTTAAAATCTTACCCTTACCTTTGCACTCCCAAATAAAATTTGGCGAAAATATGTCACAAAGAATCAGAATAAAATTACAATCTTACGATCACAACTTAGTTGATAAATCGGCTGAAAAAATCGTAAAGACCGTGCGCAGCACAGGCGCTGTGGTTACAGGCCCTATTCCTTTGCCCACACATCGCAAAATTTTTACTGTTCTTCGTTCACCGCACGTGAACAAAAAAAGCCGCGAACAGTTTCAATTGGCTACCCACAAAAGGTTATTGGATATATATACTTCTTCTTCACGTACAGTAGATGCGTTGTCAAAACTGGATCTGCCAAGCGGCGTGGAAGTGGAGATTAAAGCATAAAATTGTTTTGTTTAAAACAAACAATTAACGAAACAATCGTTTCAAAATAGTTCTTATAAAAAAAAATTCATCTCTCAAATCCGCTACAGCGGGCCAAAAGAGCACTGAAATCAAAGTTTCTTCTGGGAAAAGCTCAGAGGAGGCGTTAAATAAAAACAAGCCGTTCAGGGTTTGTTTACCGCCGGTACTTCTTAAAAAATAGAAAAGGTTGGCGGCTCCGATTCCGGCTACAGTCGGAACTATCGGAAGGGATCGAATGTCAGATATTCCCGGAAACAGGAACCACCTTTCTTGACGTGTCCCCCAATAATCCTGAAGGCAAATAAAATTTTTTTAAAATGAAAGGTATTATTGGGAAAAAATTGGGAATGACCAGTGTCTATGATCCTTCGGGCAAACAAACTGCCTGCACAGTGATTGAGGCAGGTCCCTGTGTAGTTACGCAGGTGAAGACAAAAGAAACAGATGGCTATAGTGCATTGCAAATCTCATTTGGAGATAAAAAAGAAAGCCGCACCACGCAACCAGAAAAAAACCACTACGCAAAAGCCAATACTTCGGCTAAAAAAGTTTCAAAAGAATTTCGCGATTTTTCAATTAATAAAAATTTAGGGGATACGATCACCGTTGACATCTTTGAAGAAGGTGAAAAGGTAAACGTGGTAGGTACTACCAAAGGAAAAGGTTTTCAGGGCGTAGTTAAACGTCATGGTTTTCATGGAGTAGGTGAGCAGTCGCACGGGCAGCACGACCGTCAGAGAGCGCCCGGTTCATTGGGTAACTCATCTGATGCCAGCCGTGTAATGAAGGGTTTGCGCATGGCAGGCCGTATGGGAGGCGAAAGAGTGAAAATGAAAGGATTAAAGGTGATGAAAGTTTTCCCCGAAAAGAACTATATCTTGATAAGCGGTTCTGTTCCGGGTCATATCGGATCTATTGTTTTAATTCAAAATTAATTTAACCGATAAACTTAAAAATTTAGAAAATGCAGATTGAAGTTTTAAATATAAAGGGAAAAGGCACAGGCCGTTCGGTTGAATTACCAGATGATATTTTTGGAATTGAACCCAACGATCACGTAATATATTTGGCAGTTAAGCAATATCTTGCGGCGCAACGTCAGGGTACACACAAGGTGAAAACCCGCGCTGAAGTGAAGGGCGCCAGCAGAAAATTGCACAAACAAAAAGGCACCGGCGGTAGCCGTAAAGGTAATATCCGTAACCCGTTATACAAGGGTGGTGGTACCATTTTTGGGCCAAAGCCTCATGAATATGATTTTAAACTGAACAAAAAGGTTAAAGATCTGGCTAAGATGTCGGCCCTGGCTCACAAAGCAAAAGATAGTGCAATTGTAGTAGTAGAGGATATTGTATTGGATACGCCCAAAACTAAAACAGCAGCCGAAATACTGAAGAACCTGAAGGTGAATGATAAAAAATCAATGTTTGTATTGGCCGAACCAAATGATAATGTGGAAATATCATTAAGAAATATTGATACTGTATTGAGCGTTCTTTTGAACGACATTAATACTTATGATATTGTAAATGCTGATGTACTCGTTCTTACAGAAGGAGCAGCAAAAATTTTTACTGAAGAAGAGCAGGCAGTAGAAGCATAATGATAAACTGAAAAATAGAAAAAAATGAAACCATCAGAAATATTAATTAAGCCTATCATTACAGAAAAAGCAAATGCGCAACAGGAAAAGTTTCGCCGCTATGCTTTTAAGGTAGCCAAAAAGTCGAATAAGTTAGAGATCAAAAAGGCCATTGAAACTATGTATGGCGTAAACGTAACTAATGTGAACACAGTGGTTTCTCCCGCAAAGAATAAAACCCGTTATACTAAGGCAGGTTTTATTAAGGGGCGTAAGCCAGGCTTTAAGAAGGCTTACATAACAGTGGCTGAGGGCGAGGAAATTGATTTGTATTCACATATTTAAGCAAAAAGGGTATAAGTAATATCCTTTTAACAATAACAGAAAGGCAAACAACCGCCGCGAAGTGTTGAAAAAGCTGATAAGCAAAAGAAATTTTTAAAATGGCATTAAAAAAATTTAAACCAGTTACCGCAGGAACCCGTTGGAGAATCGGGAATGCGTATGCTGAAATCACTACTAATAAACCTGAAAAGAGTTTATTGGAAACCAAAAAGAGTTCGGGTGGCAGAAACTCTTCCGGCCATCTTACCATGAGGTACAGAGGTGGTGGACAAAAACAAAAATATCGTCTTGTTGACTTTAAAAGAGATAAGCATAACGTAGAAGCAAAAGTAGCTTCCATTGAGTATGATCCGAACCGTACTGCGTTTATCGCTTTGGTGGAATATACCGATGGTGAAAAGCGTTATATCATTGCTCCACAGGGTATTAAAGTAGGTTCTACCGTTATCAGCGGTCCGAGTGTAGCGCCTGAAGTGGGTAATACGCTGCTTCTTAAAAATATGCCTTTGGGTACCAATGTGCATAATATTGAACTTCGTCCCGGACAGGGTGGTGTGATGTCGCGCAGCGCCGGTTCTTCGGCACAGCTGACCAATAAGGAAGAAAAGTATGCTATTCTGAAAATGCCATCAGGTGAGTTAAGAAAAGTGTTGATTAATTGCTTTGCAACCGTAGGTGTGGTAAGTAATAGCGACCACAGCCTGCAAAGTATGGGTAAAGCTGGACGCAACAGATGGAAAGGCATTAAACCACGTACACGTGGTGTGGCAATGAACCCTGTAGATCACCCAATGGGTGGTGGTGAAGGTCGTGCATCAGGAGGACATCCTCGCAGCAGAACCGGTAAATACGCCAAAGGTGAAAAGACAAGAACCAAGGGTAAAGCAAGTGATAAACTTATTATCCAACGCAAAGATGGTAGTAAGTTGGCTAAATAAATGAGTGAAAAAAATTATAAATCTTAAATCTTAATTATAAATGGCTCGTTCGATTAAAAAAGGTCCTTATATAGCCACACACCTCGAAAAAAAGGTATTAGCTATAAACGAAGGAGGAGCAAAAAAGGCAGTAATAAAAACCTGGAGCCGTCGCTCTACTATTACTCCCGATTTTGTAGGCCACACATTTGCCGTGCACAATGGCAATAAATTTATACCTGTGTATGTAACAGAGTTTATGGTGGGACATAAATTAGGTGAGTTTGCACCCACCCGTCACTTCAAAGGACATGCGGGTAATAAATAAAATTGATAAAAAAAAGTAAGTATGGTGTTAGGCCTGTGGCCAAAACCTGAAACTCGAAATAAATAAAATGGAAGCAGTAGCAAAACTTAGAAATTATCCGACATCACCCCGAAAAATGAGGCTTTTGGCTGATTTAATTCGCGGCAAAAAGGTGGATTTAGTGTTGGCAGAATTGGAGCACAACCCCAAACATCCTGCTGTACCTTTGCGCAAACTGGTGCTTAACGCAATCAACAACTGGAAGCAGGTAAACGAAGGCGGTGATGAAACCTCTTTGATTATCAAAACCATTTTCGTAGATGAAGGAAGAACATTAAAGCGTATGCGCCCTGCACCTCAGGGTCGTGGATACAAAATCCGCAAACGCAGCAATCACGTTACCATCATTGTAGATGAAAGACTGGAAAGTGATAAAAAGGAAAGAAAAAGCAACACAGAAAATGTGAAGAGCGAAGTAAAGAAAGCTCCTGCAAAAAAGACAAAAGAAACTAAAAACGCATAACCAATAAATATGGGTCAAAAAGCAAATCCAATTGGTAACAGATTAGGTATTATCCGCGGATGGGAATCTAACTGGTACGGAAGCAAAAAAGACTTTGCATCCAAATTGATTGAAGACGATAAAATCAGAAATTACCTCAATGCACGTATCAATAAAGGAGGTATTTCCAAAATAGTTATCGAAAGAACTTTAGGAAAGTTGATTATTACGATTCATACATCCAAACCCGGTATCATCATCGGTAAGGGTGGTGGAGAAGTAGATCGTATTAAGGAAGAGTTGAAAAAACTTACCGGAAACGACGATGTGCAAATCAACATTCTGGAAATACGCAGGCCTGAAACCGATGCTACAATCGTAGGCGATACTATTGCCCGTCAAATAGAAAACCGTATCAACTACAAACGCGCAACCAAAATGGCAATTGCATCTGCTTTGCGTATGGGTGCCGAAGGAATAAAGGTGAAGTTGAGTGGCCGCTTGAATGGTGCCGAAATTGCACGTAGCGAAGAGTTTAAACAAGGTCGTGTTCCGTTGCACACTTTCCGTATGGACATTGATTATGCAAGCGTATTTGCTCAAACCGTTTATGGAAAAATAGGTATCAAGGTTTGGATTTGTAAAGGCGAGGTATTGGCGAAGAGAGATTTAAATCCAAATTTCATTTCGGGCAATGAAAAATCGGCCGGTGGCGACAGAAGAGATCATAGAAGAGACGACAGAAGAGGCGACAGAAGAGGCGGCGGCAGAGATAGAAGAAATTAATATATTATCAAATTAGCGAATTGTAAAATCAATATAAAATGTTACAACCGAAAAGGACAAAGCACAGGAAAATGCAAAAAGGCCGCATGAAGGGTAATGCAAAAAGAGGCGCTACCATTTCTTTTGGCTCCTATGCTTTAAAGGCATTAGACTCTCACTGGATTACCGACCGCCAGATAGAGGCTGCACGTCAGGCGCTTACACGTAGTATGAAGAGGGAAGGTAATGTGTGGATTCGTATTTTCCCTGACAAGCCAATTACAAAAAAACCAGCTGAAGTGAGGATGGGTAAAGGAAAAGGTAATCTGGAGTATTGGGCAGCTGTAGTGCAACCGGGTCGCATCATTTTTGAAGTAGATGGTGTGAGTGAAGAAATTGCACGTAGAGCATTGGCTTTGGCTTCGGGTAAGCTACCGATTAAAACCAAGTTTACCATGCGTAGAGATTTAGTAACTAACTAAAAACTTTAAAAAGATGTCTAAGAAAAAAGATTATATAAAAAGCATTGTAGGTTTAAGCGCCGAAGACCTGAAGATGCAATTGGAGCAAAACAAACAACGTTTAAAAAAGCTGGAGTTTTCTCATGCAATTACTCCTTTAGAAAATCCAATGTCTATACGCAGCGTGCGCAAAGACATTGCCAGGATTGAAACGCTTTTGAAACAAAAAGCAGTAAGCGAAAAAGCGTAACAATAAATTAGAAATAGTCAAAAGGAAAATAAAATGTCTGAAAGAAATTTAAGAAAAACAAGAATAGGAGTTGTTACCAGCAACAAAATGACAAAAACAATCACTGTTGCGGTAGAAAGGAAAATCAAACACCCTATTTATGGAAAGTTCCTTAAAAAAACTACCAGATTTCATGCTCATGACGAAAAAAATGAGTGTAGTATTGGTGATACAGTAAAAATAATGGAAACCCGCCCGCTGAGTAAAACTAAGCGTTGGAGACTGGTAGAAGTATTGGAAAAAGTAAAATAGTATTTATATATTGAATTGGAAAGAGTGAATTTTTAATTCATAACTCATAATTCATAATTCAAAATTAGTAAAATGATACAGCAAGAAAGCAGGTTAAATGTAGCTGATAATAGCGGAGCAAAAGAAGTACTTTGTATTAGAGTATTAGGAAATAGTGGTCAGCGTTATGCCAAAATTGGCGATAAAATTGTTGTTACGGTAAAAGATGCAATGCCTGCCGGAGGTATTAAAAAAGGTACGGTAGCAAAAGCAGTAATTGTGCGCACTACCGATAAACTGCGCCGTAAGGATGGTTCTTATATTCGTTTTGACGACAACGCTGTTGTGATTCTTAACGCTGCTGATGAGCCCAGAGGTACCCGTATCTTTGGACCGGTGGCCAGAGAACTACGCGATAAGGGGTATATGAAAATTGTTTCTTTGGCTCCCGAAGTTCTTTAAAAACCCTGAATGTTGAAACTGTAAAGCAACAGACATTTAAAAATAAAAAATCAGCCTACACGTAAAATTCAGGCGTAAGGCATAAAGCATACAGATATGAGTAACAGATTTAAACCTAAGTACAATATTAAAAAAGGCGATCAGGTAGTGGTTATTACCGGTGAAGATAAAGACACCAAAAAACCTCGTCTGGTGAAGCAGGTACTTTTGGAAGAAGGAAAGGTTTTGGTAGAAGGCGTAAACATCGTTACCCGCCATACCAAACCATCTGCCACTAACACCAGAGGCGGACTGGTAAAAAAAGAAGCCCCCATTCACATTAGTAATGTTATGCTTTGGGATGCTAAAGCCAAAGCGCCTGCTAAGGTAAAACGTGAAAGGGTGGAAGGTAAGGTAGAACGTATTTCTAAAAAATCAGGAGTAAAAATTTAATCCTTAGTGTCCTTTGTAAATAAAAGAGAATATGAGTACAAATACAACATATATACCCAGGTTAGCCCAAAAATATAAAGACGAAGTAGTTCCGGCACTGGTAAAGAAATTTGCTTACAAAAGCGTAATGAAAGCTCCCAAACTTCAAAAAATTTGCGTAAATCGTGGCGTAAATGGCGCTGTGGCAGATAAAAAATTAGTTGATATAGCAGTAGAGGAGCTATCAACCATCACCGGACAAAAGGCTGTGATTACTCATTCCAAAAAAGATATCTCTAACTTTAAACTTCGCCGCAACATGCCAATCGGCGCAAGAGTAACTTTAAGAGGTGAAAAAATGTATGAGTTTCTTGACAGGCTGATTGCTGTGGCTCTGCCTCGTGTACGTGATTTTAAAGGAATTAACGAAAAATCCTTTGACGGTCGTGGAAACTATACAATGGGTGTTACAGAACAAATCATCTTCCCTGAAATTGATATTGATAAGGTAAATAAAATTACCGGCATGGATATCACTTTCGTAACATCTGCAGAAACAGATGAAGAAGCGTATGCTTTGCTGAAAGAACTGGGAATGCCTTTCAAAAATATTAAGAAGTAAATTCTAAAAATCAGAAATAAAAGAAACAAATGGCAAAAACTTCAGTTATAGCGCGTCAACTAAAAAGAGAAAAAATGGTTGAAAAATATGCAGCTAAAAGAGAAGCATTGAAAACCGCTGGCGATTGGGCTGCATTGGATAAACTTCCTAAGAATGGTTCAAAAGTACGTTTGAAAAATCGTTGTCAGTTGACTGGTCGTCCAAAAGGCTATGTTCGTTATTTTGGTATTTCAAGGGTTGCCCTGCGCGACATGGCACTTTATGGAAAAATACCCGGACTTAAAAAAGCAAGCTGGTAAGTAGTTTTTCACCGAAAGGGAAACCGTATGAAGCCGTAAGACAGGGTATGGGCTTATATCAAAAATCACCCACTATTAAGAACAGAAATAATTTTATATAAAAATGGTAACAGATCCTATTGCAGATTTTTTAACTAGAATACGTAATGCTCAAATGGCAGGCCACCGTGTAGTTGATATTCCTGCATCGAACCTTAAAAAACGTATTACAGAAATTTTATACAATCAGGGTTATATTCTTAAGTATAAATTTGAGGACGATAACAAACAAGGAGTTATCAAAATAGCATTGAAATATAATACTGACACTAAGCTGCCGGCTATTCAAAGCCTCGAAAGAGTGAGCCGTCCGGGATTGCGCCAGTATGCAAAACCATCCGAAATCAAAAGAGTTAAAAATGGTTTGGGCATAGCTATCGTATCCACATCCAAAGGAGTGATGACTGATAAGGATGCCCGCTCTCAAAATGTTGGCGGAGAAGTTCTTTGCTATATTTATTAATATTTGTGCAGCCAATACATTAAGCCGAACCTATATAGGCTGATCGGTTGGCAGAATAGAAGAATAATAAAGTAAAAATTTTAAATTTAAATTAGTATGTCTCGTATAGGTAAACAACCAATTATAATTCCCGAAGGTGTAACAGTTGCGGTTAGCAACGACAATGTAGTAACCGTAAAAGGTAAAAAAGGAGAGCTGAAACAGCAGATAGATAAAGATATTAAGGTAGAAGTGAAAGACGGTGAAGTTAATATTACACGTCCTACCGATCAAATTAATCATCGCGCTTTGCACGGTTTATATCGTGCATTAATTGCAAACCTGGTTCATGGAGTAACCGAAGGTTTTGAAAAGAAACTTGAGCTGGTTGGTGTGGGTTTCAAAGCTGCAAATCAGGGTAACCTGTTAGATTTGGCTTTGGGTTATTCGCACAACATTGTGTTTGATATACCTAAAGAACTTACCGTAACCACTGAGCAGGTAAAGGGTCAGAATCCGATTGTAACTATTTCTGGAATGGACAAACAATTAGTAGGTGCGGTTTGTGCTAAAATCCGCAGTCTGCGTAAGCCGGAACCATATAAAGGTAAAGGTATTCGTTTTGTAGGTGAGGTAGTAAGGAAGAAAGCAGGTAAATCAGCTGGTAAATAATAAAATCAATTTGTGATTGGATAAGAGAAGTAAATCCAAAATTTTCTCAGCCGGTCAAAAATTTAAATTGTTTAAATAAAAATGGCAAACGCAAAAACAAATAGAAGAACTAAGATTCGCCACACAATACGCCGTAAAATCAGTGGTACTGCACAAAAACCACGTTTGGCTGTATTTCGTAGTAATACAGATATTTATGCCCAGTTGATTGATGATGACAACGGTGTAACACTGGCTTCCGCTTCTTCAAAAGATAAGGATATTGCTGCACAAAAAGGTACAAAATCCGAAAAAAGCAAATTAGTAGGTGCAACGATTGCACGTAAAGCAGGAGAAATAAAAGTACAGGAAGTTGTATTTGACAGAGGTGGATATTTGTACCACGGTCGTGTAAAAGCTGTAGCAGAAGCAGCCAGAGAAGGAGGATTGCAGTTTTAAAACAGTATTTAATTATAAATAATAATAATGTCAACAGTCATTTTAAACAGAGTAAAAGCAAGTGAACTTGAGCTAAAAGACAAGGTAGTTGCTATTAATCGTGTGGTAAAAACAACAAAGGGCGGACGTGCTTTTAGTTTCTCTGCTCTGGTGGTAGTAGGCGATGGTAACGGGATAGTAGGGCACGGATTAGGAAAGGCTAAGGAGGTTCAGGAAGCAATTACAAAAGGTATTGAAGATGCCAAGAAGAATTTGATAAAAGTTCCTATTTCCAAAGGCACTATTCCTCATGACCAATGGAGCAAAGAAGGAGCAGCCAAGGTGATGATTAAACCTGCAACACCCGGTACCGGAGTAATTGCCGGTGGTAGCATGCGTGCAGTACTTGAGGCTGCGGGTTACACCGATGTTCTTTCAAAATCTTTGGGTTCTGCCAATCCGCATAACGTGGTAAAAGCTACCTTCAAGGCATTAGCCACTTTGCGTGAGCCGGTAAGTGTTGCTAAAACCCGCCATATTGGTTTGAAGAAAGTATTTAACGGATAAAACTGTTTGTGGTTTGAAGTTTAAAGTTTTGGCTGTTAAAATTAAGTTTTGAAAACTACCAGAACATTGAATATCAAATATCAGACATCAAACAAAAGTATCATGAAAAAAATTAGAATAACATTAGTAAAAAGTCCGATTGACAGACCGGAAAGACAAAAACTTACTTTGAAAGCTTTAGGACTTAATAAAACTAATAGCAGCAAAGAAGTAGAAGCTACACCTCAAATACTGGGTATGGTACGTAAGGTGGAGCACATGGTGAAGGTTGAAGAAATTTAAATTGTAAATTGCAGAATGTAAAATTTTAAATGTAAAACCATAGCGAGCCTCAAAGTGTTTTACATTCTTAGTTTTACATTTATTGTTTCATAATTCTTTGAGGCGTAAGTAAAAAATTATACAAATGAAGTTACATCAGTTAAAGCCTGCAAAAGGCGCTGTACAAAAAGAAAAAAGAATTGGTCGTGGAGAGGGAAGCGGACATGGCGGCACTTCTACCAAAGGTAACAAAGGTGGCCAAAGCCGCGCCGGTTACAAAAGAAAATTGGGCCATGAGGGTGGTCAGATGCCTATCCAGCGCAGAACGCCGAAAAGAGGATTTAAAAATCCGCATAGGGTTGAATATAAAGTGATTAATGTTGGTCAATTGGATCAATGGGCTGAAACATATAGCATTAGTGAATTTACCATTGAAAGTCTATATGAAGTGGGACTTACCGGAAAAACCGATAAGGTAAAACTGCTGGCTAAAGGTGAACTGAAGGGGAAATACACCATTAAAGTTGACGCAGCCAGCGACAAAGCCAAATCAATTGTAGAGGCTGCCGGCGGTAGTGTAGAAATTGTAAAATAATTAGTTTCAAAAAATTTGATGCAATGGAATGCGTCATTTAATTTTGAATTATTGTCCATTTAAGTCGAAATTCAGTGAAAAAACTAATACAAACTTTAAAAAATATATGGGGTATTGAAGAATTAAGAAGTAAAATTCTTTATACGCTGTTGCTGGTGGGAATATACAGGATTGGAGCCTATATTGTGTTGCCCGGTATTAATCCAATTGTACTGGAACAACATAGTAAAAATAACGCTCAAACCGGTATCCTCGATTTGATTAACACTTTTGCAGGAGGCGCTTTTAATATGGCCTCTATTTTTGCATTGGGTATCATGCCTTATATTACTGCTTCTATCTTTATGCAGTTACTTACTGTGCTGGTGCCTACCTTTCAAAAAATGCAAAAAGAGGGTGAAAGCGGCCAAAAGAAAATTAATCAGCTTACCCGATACATTACTGTTTTGGTTACTATGGTTCAGGCGTTTGCTTATGTTACCTATTTGTATCAAACCTCGGGTCCGGCAATTATGGATTCGTACAAGGCATTTTTCCCTATCACAACTGTAATTATATTAACTGCGGGTACATTGTTCGTCATGTGGTTAGGCGAAAGAATTACAGATAAAGGATTGGGTAACGGTACCTCTCTTATCATCATGGTAGGTATTCTTGCCCGCTTTCCACAGGCAATTGGTCAGGAACTTTCATTCAGGTCAACCAGAACCGGCGATATTTTAATATTTATCATTGAAATTGCCTTATTTATTGCCATCAATATGGGTTGTATTATGCTGATACAAGGGGTGAGAAGAGTACCTGTAAACTATGCAAAACAAATTGTGGGGAACCGTCAGTTTGGCGGGGCGCGCCAGTTTTTGCCTTTGAAGGTTAACAGTGCCGGTGTAATGCCCATCATCTTTGCCCAGGCAATTATGTTTGTGCCCACAATGATTACAATGGGAATGAATAATGCCAGTCTTGGCAAAATGTTTACCGATCATACAAATGGCTGGTATATGTTGATTTATGGTGGGGTAGTGGTAGGTTTTACTTATTTATACACCGCTTTGATCTTTAATCCTAAGCAGATATCAGACAATCTGAAACATAATAACGGCTTTATTCCGGGTGTAAAACCTGGCCAGCCCACAACAGATTATATTGGTACTATTATGGATAGAATTACATTACCGGGTGCTATATTATTAGCCTTAATTGGTATTCTTCCCGGTATTATACAGTTGATGTTTGGTATGACACAAGGATTTGCAATGTTCTTTGGCGGTACCTCCCTGCTGATTAACGTAGGTGTTATCTTAGATACTTTACAGCAAATTGAAACGCACCTGATGATGCGTCAATATGATGGCTTGATGAAGAGCGGACGTATTCAGGGAAGACAAACCTCTTCTGCAGTACAGATTTAATCTTTATTAATTGAAATAATTTTTAAAACCCGGTTTTGAACCGGGTTTTTTTATGAAATTTGCATGTTATGATTTATATAAAAAATGATGAACAAATAGAATTGATGCGGAAGAGCGCTTTACTGGTAAGCAGGACATTGGCAGAAGTGGCAAAGATTCTGAAACCGGGGATGACCACTCTTTATGTTGATAATGTTATTGATGAGTTTATCAAAGACCATCAGGGTATTCCATCGTTCAAAGGATATGGACCTGTAAGCAATCCCTACCCCTTTGCATCCTGCATTTCAGTAAATGACGTGGTGGTACACGGGTTCCCAAATAAGAAAGAATTGAAAGAAGGCGATATCGTTTCTATTGACATTGGAATTATTTTAAACAAATGGCATGGCGATCATGCTTATACTTTTGCTATCGGAGAACCTTCAAAAGAAGTGCAGCAGTTGATTAAGATAACAAAGGAATCCTTGTATAAGGGTATAGAAAAAGCGGTTGAGAATAATCGTATCGGCGATATTGCTTTTGCCATACAGGAGCACACCGAGAAAAAACATGGGTATGGCGTGGTACGAGAATTAGTGGGGCACGGGCTGGGCAAAAACCTGCACGAAGATCCACAGGTGCCCAATTACGGCAAAAGAGGAAGCGGAACAAAATTGAAAACAGGAATGGTATTGGCAATTGAACCAATGATTAACTTGGGCACTAAGGATGTTTTTACCGAAAAGGACGGATGGACGGTGAAAACCAGGGATGGTAAGGCTTCTGTTCATTTTGAGCATGATGTGTGCGTGAAAAAGGGGAAGGCAGATGTGCTTTCGGATTATTCAATCATAGAAGAAGCTGAAATTAATAACCCGGAATTGTTTTTTTGTAATTAATTTCTTTTCAAAACGAAAAGGAAGGATTGGTAAAGTATTACCTACCTTTTGTTTATAATCTTGGTTCTATGCCGGATAGTGTGGGTTAGTCATTGTTGCGCATTGCGACTATGACCTTGAAAAAATGCGTTAAAGAAAATATCTCTCCTTTTCACTTCAAACGAAGCTTTTTTCCAATCATTTTTGCAATTCAGTGGATAGAGAAATCTTTTACTTCCTGAACGGTAAGATTTCTCGGCTTCGCTGCGAAATGACGTTGTTTTTATAATGGTGAGATTTCTCCGCTACGCTACGAAATGACGTTGGGGAAGGCTGCGAAATGACATTCTTTTTTTCTGTCATTTCGGAGTGAGAAATCTCTTGGTTTCAGAACGTTAAGATTTCTCCGCTGCGCTACGAAATGACGATCAAAAAAGGCTGGGAATGACCCTGGTTTTATGACTTTATAACGGACTGTGTGGGTTAGTCATTGTTGTGCATTGCGGCAATGGCCTTGAAAAAAATGCGTTAAAAAAATGATTGAAGGTAGTC
>ENA-UOUJ01000842-UOUJ01000842.1-activated-sludge-metagenome-genome-assembly--contig:-NODE-842-length-18034-cov-9.779910_pt1 | contig 18034 bp, 19 predicted proteins | sample MGYA00249839_ERZ747224 | MGnify/ENA primary metagenome ERZ747224 (study PRJEB28782, sample SAMN03220277) | activated sludge metagenome | biome: wastewater; feature: sewage sludge; material...
GAGGGGTCAAAGTTCGACGCCGATCGGGGGGTAGGATTCCGTGCCGATTGACAGCGCGGATGCCGAGTTGCGCGAGAGCCGCGCGGGCGGGTGCGTCGCCGAAGCGGCCGAAGGCGGTGCGGTCGAGCGCGAGGTAGCCGCGGTGATATTCGAGGACGGCGCCCGGCTCTGCCTGCGCGATCCAGGCGCAGATCTCGATCTCGGTGACGCGGAGTCGGGGATTCGGGATGATCGATGGTTGCGCCATGCGACGTCGCTCCGGAGCTATGCTGCGACTGGGGCCGCTGACCCGCCTGATGCGACGACGCGCTCCGCAGGTGCTGGCGGGAGGGGGAGGAAGCGGAACAGGTCGAGCGGCGGGCGCGCGACGCCGGCCTCGTCGGCACGGAGGCACACGGCCACCTTCCGATAGCCGCCCAAGGGGTCGATGGGATCGCGTGTGCGCCGTTCCATGCACGCAACTTATACGGGAAATCCGAATCTGCAACATTCATTTTTCCCGCACTGGCGGAGTTCGGGATTCCGGATACTCTGAGGCCCATGGAACACGACGAGAAGCAGCGCCTGGCGCGCACCGGCGACGTCTCGAAGGAGGCAGTGTCGTATCGGCTCCGCGCCGCGCGGGAAGCGATCCGGCCCCGTCGCAGCCAGAAGGCAATGGCCGAGGAGTTCGGCGTCGCGATCTCGACCTACGCGAGCTGGGAGATCGGCGACGTCTTTCCCTCGGTGGAGGTCATCCGGCATTTCCGCCGCGAGTACGAGTACACCTTCGACTTCATCATCTACGGCGACTGGCTGCGGCTTCCGGGCGACGTCCAGGAGCGCGTCTTCGACGCCATGCGCGCACTAGAGGCCAAAGCGGATCGAGGATCAGCCAGCCAGACGGTGAGTCGAGGCTGACCCGCGCGATCCGGTGGATCGCCAGGGCGAGACGGATGCGAAGCGGCATGGGAACTCCTGCGCGACGAAGGTGAGCTGTCGTGTCTGCTGATGAACCGCCGATCGCGATCGGTGGCGGCGAGTGACAACCTAAAGCCGCATTCTATTGCTCCGCGCTCTCCTTATGGGCGAGATACAGGGGTCCGAGCGCAGCAGGACACAAGGGCCGGTATGGCGTTCAACGCCCTATGGCGGCGCGGTACGTCGTGAAGGCCTCGCACATCCGGGAAACCAGCCGGAGATCGGTGTCGAACATCGCATTGACCATCGCTCCGGTCGCCGCCGCCGGGTGGTAGAGCCCGTCCGGGTCCCGGATGATCAGTCCGGACTCCTCCAACCGCAGCAGGCCGTCCCGGACGGTGCGCCGCGGCGCCTCGAGGCTGTCGACGATGGACGACTGCCGGGTGCCGCCCTCGATGATCTCGAACGCCAGGATGTGCTGGTTGAGGATCAGGTCGAGCAAGGTCATCGCTCCGGCGCCACGCTTCCGGTAGGCGGCGACACGGCTCACGCGCCCGCCGACCAGAGCGAGGTAGGCCAGCAGGAATGACCGGATTTCCGGAGCGCGCAACTCCGGCCGGAGTTCGTTCAGGTTCAGGCGTTCCGTCATTTCCTCCTCCGCAGATTTTGCGAGATGCCCGATCCGCCGGACACTCGCCAGATGCCAGAGTTTCCGAATCATCATGGATTGACCTTCCAGATTTTCCGTATAACAACCAGAGGGCGAGTTAGGTCAGCCCGGCGGATCAGGCCGGCGGCCTCCCCGCCCGAGCCAATGAGCAGATGAGGCCCCATGAGCACGCCGTCCCCCTCCGTCACGCCCCAGCCCCCCACGGTCGCCTTCCCGCCGCAGGTGATGGAACCACTGCACGCCGAGCTCGCGATCACCTACCTCGGTGCGGTCGTGGGCATGGCCGGGTCGATGCTCGACCTCGCGGTCCAGCACGGGGCTCCGGCCGATGACGCCCAAGAGCAGGCGGCCGCGGCGGTCCGCCGCTCGCTGGTTGAGGCGCCGGAGCTGCTCGCGACGCTCACCGGCCGGCCCTTCGCGGTAATCGTCGAGGAGTTCGTGCGCGGCGCCCGGGTGCCCGCGGCCGACCGCAGCTGCCGCGCTGCCCGGCTTCTCGAGCGCATCATGCAGGCGGCACAGTGATGGCGGGGGACCTGGAGACGGCGGTGCGCCGGGCGGCCTGCTGGGCAACGCGGGGCATGCCGAACATCGGTGCCGGCCTGCTCGCCGGCACCGGGGGCCGGCTGCGCTTCCGCCACGCGGTCGGCGACCTCTGCGCGGACCTGCCCGGTGGCGAGGAAGTCCGCGTCGCCCTGTGCACCCGTAACGAGCGGGTCTTCATCACCCGCATAGACGGCGACTTCAGGGTCACCGCCTCGGCCGACCTGCCGTCGCACCTGGTGGAGCCCGCATCGTGAGCGCCGGCGCATCTCTCGCCGGCGCTCTGGCGTTGGCGTTCGCGCACGGGCCCCTGACCGGGGTCGCGCCGGCGGTGGCCGCCGAGCGCGCGGGACCGATGTTCACGCTGCGGCTCTGCTGGCCTTCCCTCGACGGCTCGGTCGCGCTCGAAGCCCGTGGCGCGACGCTCGACGCCTGCCACGAGAAGATCGCTCGGCAGGTCCTCAGGCTCTGGCCCGAGCTGGAGGAAGCCGCGGAGTGGCTATGATAGCGGCGGCCGGGGCGGCCTCAGCGCGATGAAGCCGCCGCGGGTCCGCTGGAACACCACCGAGGCGCGGGTCGAGCGCTTCGTGCGGCTGGCGCAGCGGCTGGAGCTGCCGGTCTACGGCTTCGAGGTCCACGGGCGCGACGTCACCGTCCTCACCCGCCCCCGCGAGGACGCGCCGGCGGCGCCCCAGCCGGAGGCCGACCCCGTCGCACGCTGGTTCCGCGACAACGCGGCGGGCGAACCGCAAGTGGCCAGAATGCGGAAACCCAAATGAATCCCGTCCCTTATTGCCTTGCTAGTTCGCGGGAACCGAGCGTCCGTGTCCGTTGGGGAACGGGGGAATAGCTCATGCCGGCACGCTACGACACCATCATCGTCGTCCGAAAGAAGAACGCCAAGGGCGACGAGGTCGAGTACCATACGGTCGGCCGAAGGGGCCCGAGAATCTGGCGCACGGGCGAGCCGAACCCGCCGGGAACGCCGGGCTATCAGGCCGCGTTCGATGCGGCGATCGGCCTGCGGGCGGTGACCGAGCCGCCCGCGACCGGCCACGGCTGGAGCACCCTGAACGACCTGCTCGACGCCTATGAGCGATCGCGCGAGTTCTGCCGCCTCGCCCCGCGCACGAGGGCCGACTACCTGAAGGGGCTGGTCGATGTGCGGGGGCGCTACGGCAGCGCGCCGCTCGGTGTCGTCAACAGCGTCGCGCTCAAGGGCAACGTGCTCGACTGGATCGAGATGCGCTGGGCGGGCAAGGCCGCCGACAAGCGCCTTGACCCGTTCAAGTTCGCGCTCAGTTGGGCCACGGGGCGCCATCCCGAGCGGGTGCCGGTCAACTACCTGCACGGCATCCCGCGCTTCTACGAGGGCGCCGACCGCGCCGAGATCATCTGGGAGGATGCCGAGGTCGACCTGTTCTGCCGCCGGGCCCCCGAGGCGCACGCCGACGCGGTGCGGCTCGCACGGGAGACGGGCCTGCGCATCGGCGACCTCGTCGAGCTCGAACGCAGCGAGATCAAGCGAGCGCCGGACGGTAGCCGCGCGATCATCCTGCGCCCGAACAAGCGGCGGCGGCGCATCGTCAACATGCCGCTCACCCCCGCCGCCGAGGCCATCATCGACAAGGCGCCGATCTCACGCCGCCTGATCCTGAAGCCGATGCGGGCGGACGCATGGGACCCAGCCCGGCTCTCGCGCGAGGTTCGCGAATACGCCACCGAGTACGAGATTCGCCGGGAACTCCGGTTCAACGACCTGCGCGGCACCAAGGTGACCGAGATGGTGTGGGCAGGCGTCAGCGTGCCCGACCTCGCCATCCGCATCGGCTGGAAGATCGAGACCGCCGCGAAGATGCTCGGTGTCTACGCCGCGCTGAATCCGGGCCGGGCAATGGTGGTGGCGCTCCCGGCGCCCGCCAGGCTGGACGGCGCCTCCAGCTGAGGCGCACCTGTACGGCCGTCACCGAGTTAAGGCAGCGAGGCGACGTCTTTGCGCTCGTTGCAAGTGGCGGAGAGCAGGCATTCGGATTGCGACGGCGGCAACTCATGACTTCCGCGGCATAGCAAAGCGGTTGCGCAGCCAGGAGGCGGGGGAAGCTGCTGGGCCGGACCGAGCTCTCGGTCTCGCTGATCTCCTTCCGGCTCGGTTACACGTCCCCGGCGAACTTCGCGCGCCTTCCGGTCGGTCACTGGGCTCAGTCCGCGCGAGTACCGACGCAACCACTCGTAGCATCGAGTTTTTTCGCGCGCTGGCGGAAAATGATTAGCGCGGGAAACTCCCTACTCCTAATCTGCGCCGGCGGTCCTTTCTGCGTCGGAACCGCAACCGCAAGCACGCGGGACCGCGCTGGCCGAGGGCCAGTGCGCCAGAACGACGGGGGATCATGATGCAGCACCTTTCGGCGCGGAGGCGTGCGGCGCTCTCGGTGAGCGCGCTCGCGCTGATGCTCGGCACGGCGGCGATGGCCCAGGACCGGCACGCCTTTTTCGGCGAGACGCACGTCCACACGAGTTGGTCGTTCGACGCCTACATCTTCGGCAACCACGTCACCGGCCCCGCCGAGGCCTACAAATACGCCAAGGGCGAGCCGATCCCGCATCCGCTCGGCTACGACGTGAAGATCACCACGCCGCTCGACTGGATGGGCGTGACCGACCACTCGGAATACGCGGGCGTGGTGCGGCTCTCCAACGACCCGAGCTCGCCGATCAGCAAGCTGCCGATCGCCTCGCAGCTGAAGGTGAAGGACGCCGCCGACATCCAGCGGATCTATCTCTGGCTCGGCACTAGCATGATCGAGATGAAGCCGGTCGAGGCGCTGGTGCAGCCGAGCATCTCGGACACCGTCTGGAAGGCGAACAACGACGCGGCGAACGCAGCGAACGAGCCGGGCAAGTTCACCGCCTTCTGCTCCTATGAATGGACGTCGAACCCCGACTTCCGCAACATGCACCGCAACGTCTTCTTCAAGGACTGCGCCAAGGTGCCGGACCGGCCGTTCAGCTCGCTGGAGAGCCAGGCGCCGGAGGATCTCTGGGACTGGATGGACAAGCAGCGCGAGGCCGGCAACGAGCTGCTGGCGATCTCGCACAACGCCAACCTGTCGGGCGGGCTGATGTTCCCGACCGAGGTCGACTTCAAGGGCCGGCCGATCGACCAGGCCTGGGCCGACTCGCGCGACCGCAACGAGCGGCTGACCGAGATGAAGCAGATCAAGGGCCAGTCCGAGACGCACCCGCTGCTCTCGCCCAACGACGAGTTCGCCAATTTCGAGGTCTTGAACTACCTGCTCGGCGACCCGCAGGGGCAGTTCGTCACCCTCGCCGGCAGCTACATCCGGCAGGCGCTGAAGGACGGCGTCGCGATGCAGGGGGCCGAAGGCTACAATCCCTTCAAGACCGGCGTCGTCGGCGGCTCGGACTCGCACAACACCGCCGTCCCCTACCGTCAGGAGAACTTCTTCGGCGGGCACGCCCGGCTCGACGGCACCGTCAAGGAACGGATGGGCGGGCACAACTTCGCCGGCATGGACGTGCGCTTCGAGAACCCGGCCGGCCTGACCGGCATCTGGGCCGAGGAGAACACCCGCGCCTCGCTCTTCGACGCGATGCAGCGCAAGGAGACCTTCGCCACCAGCGGGCCGCATATCCGCATCCGCATGTTCGGCGGCTGGGACTATGCGCCCGACATGACCGTCAATGCCGACTGGGTGCAGGCGGCCTACCAGGGCGGCGTGCCGATGGGCGGCGACCTGAAGCCGCGCGGCGGCGACAACGCGCCGACCTTCGTCGTCGAGGCGGTGAAGGATCCGACCTCCGGCAACCTCGACCGCATCCAAATCGTCAAGGGCTGGGCGAAGGACGGCCAGTCGTTCGAGAAGGTCTATGACGTGGTCTGGGCCGGCGAGCGCACGCCGAGCCCCGTCGACGGCAAGGTGCCGGCCATCGGTTCGACGGTCGATATCGCCAACGCGACCTATACCAACGACATCGGCTCGGTGCAGCTGACCGGGACCTGGACGGACCCGGATTTCGACCCCTCGCTCGACGCCTTCTACTACGCCCGCGCGCTGGAGATCCCGACGCCGCGCTGGACGACGATCCAGGCCAAGGAACTCGGCATCGCCCCTCCCGAGATGGTGGCGGCGACCGTGCAGGAGCGGGCCTGGTCCTCGCCGATCTGGTACACCCCCGCCGGCGACGCCCGCGGCGTCGCGACCGGGCGCACCGTCGCATCGCTGAAGGAAGGCGGCGCGACCCAGCTCACCACCGACGAGCTGAACCAGCTCATCGCCGGCCGCTTCACCTGGGTCAGGAACACCGTCACCGGCGGCGTCTACAAGATCCAGTGGTCGAAGGAAGGGCAGATGCTGATCATGAACGTCGATCCGCGCATCCCGCAGCCCTCGGAGGTCGGCGACATCGCCCAGGGCTCCTACCTCGGCCATTCGACCGCCTACCAGATCCGCGACGACAGGATCGTGACGAACTTCGGCAACCGCGAGTACGACATTGCGGTCTACAAGGTGGCAGGCGGCGCGGCCGGCGGGGCCGCGAAGGCCGAGGGCTACGTCGCGGCGCGCTCGAACGAGTTCGGCTTCGCCAACTACGAGCTGATCCCGGCGCCCGTCTTCCTCGGCACCGAGGTCAAGGACGCGGTGGTCCCGACCGGACCGGTCGCGCACCCGTGACCCGAACCCTTGCCGCAGCGGCGGCGCTGGCGATCCTCGCGGCCGCGGGCGCCGGGCCGGCGGCCGCCTGCGCGATCTGCCTCTCGGCGGTGTCGGTCAGCGCCGCCGACGAGCTCGACGCCGCCGACCGGGCCGTGCTCGCGGCGCCGGAGGGGGACGGGTTCAGCGTCGTCGCCGTGCTGAAGGGCGACGGCGCGGAAGGCGAGGCGATCCCGGCCTCGGCCCTCCTGCCGGCGCCCGCGCCAGGCCTCGCGCTCCTGCTTGTGCACAACGCCTTCACCGGCGGTTGGAAGAGCCTCGGCGCCGCCTTGCCTGAAAGCGCCGGCTGGCTGCGGCAGGTGGCGAACGCCCCGGCGCTCGCGCCCGACCCCGAGCATCCGCATCAGGCCGCAGCGGGGCCGGCCCTCGACGCGCGGCTCGCGCTGGCGCTTCCGCGGCTCGAGGACGCCGACCCGATGGTGGCGGAACTCGCCCACGACCAGGTCGCGCTCGCCCCCTACGCCGCGCTCCCGGCGCTCGCCGACGATCTCGACGCGGCGGAGATGCGCGGCTTCGTCGCCGCGCCGGGCGTCGGCTCGCGGCGCCCGGTCTACATCCTGCTGCTCGGCGCCGCCGGCGGCCCCGAGGACGCCGCGGCGATCGAGGCCCGGCTCGACGCCGGCCGGCGGGCGCATGACGCGACCGACCTGGCGGCGCTCATCGCCGCTGATCTCGAGCTGCGCGGACCGGAGCGCCTGCCCTGGGTCGAAGCGACCTATCTCGCCGACCGCGGGCGCGACCTCGCCGAGATCGAGGCGGCGCTGGCGGCGCTCGTGGTGCAGGGCGACGCCGACGCCACCGTGCCGCGGGCCGACATCGTCGCGGCGTTCCGCCGCTTCATCCGCGCCCGGCCGGGGATGGCGGGTTTCGTCGCGCCCGAGCTTGCGCACTGGCAAGCCTGGGAGGCGAGCGGCGACTATGCGGCGCTGATCGAAGCCGGCGCGGTGCGGGATCCGGCCGAGGAATTCGCGATCCGCAGCTACCTCGCACAAAGCCCCGACCCGGCGGCGAAGGCGGCGCGGTCGCAATGCCCCCGCCCGAGACCCCGCCCCCGCCGCGCCGGCTCGCGGCGCGCCTCCTGCGCGACCCGCTGCTGCACTTCCTAGTCGCCGGCCTCGCGCTCTTCGTCGCCTACGACGCCTTCGCGCCCGAGGCGCAGCCTGCGGCCGATCCGATGCGGATCGAGCTGACCGCGGACGACATGAAGCAGCTGGCGCTGGCGCAGGTCGCCCAGGGCTTGCCCCTGCCCGACGGGCGGCAGCTCCAGGCCCTCGCCGAGCAGCGGGTGATGCAGCGCATCCTCGCGCGCGAGGCGGCGGCCTTCGGTCTCGACCGCGACGACGACGTTATCGAGCGGCGGCTGGCGCAGAAGATGGACTTCCTGCTCGCCGACCTGTCGCAGCTGAACCCGCCGACCCGCGACGAGCTCGCCGCCTGGTACGCCGACCATGCCGCCGAGTTCACCCAGCCGGCGCGGGCGAGCTTCCGCCATGTCTACTTTTCGCCCGACGGCCTGGGCGGCGCCGCAGCCGAGGCCGCCGCCGCCGCGGCGCTCCCGGCCATCGCCGGCCTGCCGGCTTCCTCGCCCGCCCTCGCCGGCGTCGGCGACCGCTTCATGTTCCAGGACTACTACGGCGGCCGCACCGCCGAGGCGGTCGGCAAGGAGTTCGGCCCGGAGTTCGCCGCGGCGGTCTTCGCCGAGATGCCGGGCACCTGGGCGGGGCCGATCCGCTCCGGCTACGGCTGGCACCTCGTCCACCTCGACAGCCTCGAGCCGGCGCGCGTGCCGGCGCTCGACGAGATCGAGGCCGACGTCCGCGCCGCCTGGACCAACGCGCGCTACAAGGAGATCCGCGAGCGCGCCGAGGACGACATGCGCGCCCGCTATACCGTGGTGATCCCCGACCTCGACCCCGCCGACCTCGGCCTCGCCGCGCCGCGCGGGGCCAGCGCACCGGGCGCGGGGCTCGGCCAGTGATGCTCCGCGCGATCCTCGCCCTTCTCGCCGCCCTGCTCCTGGCGACCGGAGCGCGGGCGCACGAGGTAAGGCCCGCCTATCTCCAGATCGACCAGACCGGCCCCGACCGCTACGCGGTGATCTGGCGGACGCCGCAGCTCTCGGGGATGCCGCTGCCGGTCGTGCTCGCCCTGCCGGACGACGTGCGCACGATCAGCGGGCCGGGGACGCAGGAGATGCCGGGCTCGACGATCGAGCGGCGGATCGTCGAGGCGCCGGGCGGGCTCGCGGGCAAGCGCATCGACTTCGTCGGGTTGCAGGCGACGATCACCGACGTGCTGGCGCGCGTTACCCTCGACGGACGGACGACGACGACGATGGTGCGGCCGTCGCAACCCTGGCTGAAGATCGCGGGCGAGCAATCGACGCTCGAACTTGCCGCGACCTATGTGCGCAACGGCATTGAGCACATCCTCTTCGGCTTCGACCACCTGCTCTTCGTCGCCTCGCTGATGCTGATCGTCCGCGACTGGCGGGTGATGGTGAAGACCATCACCGCCTTCACGGTGGCGCATTCGATCACGCTGGCGCTCGCGACCTTCGGCCTCGTCACTCTGCCCGCGAAGCCGGTCGAGGCGATGATCGCGCTGTCGATTATGCTCGTCTGCGTCGAGGCGGTGCGGCTGCGGCGCGGCGAGACCAGCCTCGCCACCGACTGGCCCTGGCTCGTCGCCTTCGCCTTCGGGCTGCTGCACGGCTTCGGCTTCGCCGGCGCCCTCGTCGATCTCGGCCTGCCGAGCGCCGACATTCCGCTGGCGCTCCTCTTCTTCAACATCGGCGTCGAGATCGGCCAGCTCCTGTTCATCGCGGCGATCCTGGCGGTGGCGACCTCGATTCGCCGCATCTTCGCCGTCCCGCGCCACGCCCCGGTCGCCGCCGCCTACGCCATCGGCATTGTCGCCTCGTTCTGGTGCTTCGGCCGGCTCGACGCGATGTTCTTCTGAAGGAGACCTCCACGGATGACGAGAACGCTTCGCCACGCGATCCTGTCCGTCGCCCTTCTTGCTGCGGGGCCGGCGCTCGCCCACACCGGCGCCGGGGGCGACATCGGCGGCTTCGGCAGCGGCTTCCTGCACCCGATGCTCGGGCCCGACCATGTCATCGCCATGGTGGCGGTCGGCCTCTGGGGCGTCTTCCTCGGGGCACCGGCGATCTGGGTGCTGCCGATCGTATTTCCCCTCGTCATGGCGCTCGGCGGCGCCTTCGGGATGATCGGCGTGCCGCTGCCGGCGGTCGAGACCGGGATCGCCCTCTCCGCCGTGGTTCTCGGCCTCTGCGTGCTCCTCGCGCTGAAGCCGCCGCTGCCCGTCGCCGCGGTGATCGTCGGCGCCTTCGCGATCTTCCACGGCTACGCCCACGGCACCGAGATGCCCGAGGCCGCGTCCGCGGTCTCCTACGCCCTCGGCTTCGTCATCGCCACCGGCCTCCTCCATCTCGCCGGCATCCTTTTCGGCGGCCTCGCCCGCTGGGATGCCGGCCGCATCGCGGTCCGCACCGCCGGCGGGCTGATCGCACTCGCCGGCGGGGCATTTCTGACCGGCCTCGCTTGAGGCGCGCCGCCACCGCGGGCCTCGTCCTCCTCCCGGCCCCCGCCGCCGCCCACGGGATGCTGCAGGGCGTCGGCGACGTCTACGCCGGGCTGCTGCACCCGCTGGTCGTCCCGGCCGAGGCGCTCGCCCTCGTGGCCGCCGCCCTGCTGCTCGGCGCCTCCGGCCGCGCGGCCTGCCGCGCCGGCCTGCCCGTCCTCGCGGCGGGGCTTGCCCTGGGCCTCGCCCTCGGCCGGTTCGCGCCTCCGTCCCTCGCAACCCCGGCGCTCCTCGCGACCGCCTTTCTCGCCGCCGCCCCCGTCACCGCCGGCCTCCGCCTTTCGCCGCCGCTGGCCGCCCTCATCGCCGCGCTCGCCGGCCTCGCCGTCGGGATAGACGCCCAACCCGACCCCGGAACCCTTCGCCAGACCCTCACCGCCGCCGCTGCGACGCTCTTCGGCGCCACCGCCATCGCCGTCATCGTCGCCGCGCTCGTCCTCGGGCGCGAGCAAAGCTGGCAGCGGATCGCCGTGCGCGTGGCGGCCTCATGGATCACCGCCAGCGCGATCCTTTATTTCGCGTGGCTCGCCACTTCCGCGCCGACCTGAACCTGAACCGCGCGAGGCTTGGAGGCCTTGCAGGAACACTGACGGCACATCCACGCTGTGCGTGAAGTGGCTTTCGGAAGCGGCAGTGAAAGGAGACCGTCTCGCACCGGCTGGTCCGGTCGGGATTGGTGGGCGGAGTGGGGCACCTCGAAGCACCGGTAGGTGGCTGCTCGCACGCTGCTCCCGCTGTGCGCGGGCAAAGCCGCAGTTCTTCAGAGCGGGAGTCCGTTGGTGCTCCGGGCGGCAGGCGTTCACCACCGGAAGGACCGCCGATCCGACAAGGAAATCAAGCACCCTCGCCCGGACGACCGGAACTCAACCAGAACGGGACGTGAACTGCGAGGGCAGAAAAAGGGCAGAAAATGGCGGAGCGAACGAAACGTGCCCGCAACTTCTCTTGTGATTTCAGGATGTTAGGCTGGCTGGGGAACCTGGATTCGAACCAGGACTAACGGAGTCAGAGCCCAACACTAGCCTTTGAATTCTTTTGACTATTTCAGCAAACGTTTGCAAACGGCACTACCGAGCGTACCCCAAGCGGACACTCCGGCTGACACTTGCGCTTGCGCGTTTCGACGATGAGAACAACGGTCTCGTGATCCTGCGTTGAGGTTGTCCTGAAGGTGAAGCGGTCCTCTACCCATTTTCCATCTGTCGCGAGAAAGCTCCCGTTGGCCGTCCTGAGCGAAGGCCCCCCGGTCATCTCGGTGACTGCGCTGGCCGGCCTGTCCGGAGCGGTGCGAGAGCTGTTCGGCGACAAGGTGCTCCGGCAGGCGAAACATGCGGCGATGCTCGACATCGAGATGATCGAGGATCAGGAATGCTTCATCCCGCAGCTGAGCATGACGGCCTTTCTTGAGACCATCGAGCGGCGCTCGGGCGAGGAGCACTTCGGATTGCTCGTCGCGCCTCACGTCACCCTGGCCAACTACGGCTGGTGGGGTCGCTATGTCCTCGCGGCCGAGGATCTCGGCGCGGCCATCGCACGCGCGGTTTCCACGCTCCGCTACCACAGCACCGGCGACCGGATGGAGATCGCACGCGAGGGCGAAGTGGCGCGTCTCAGCTACTTCAACGCCGAGCGCGGACAGCCCGGTTACCTCTCCATCGCCTGCGGCACCGCGGCTGCGATGATCAGCCTCTTCCGCGCGTTCCTTCCCCCCGACTGGCGCCCGCGACGGATCGAGCTGGACGTTCCCAGATCATGGGCGGCCTCCCGATTCGAGGAGACCTTCTCCTGCCCGGTCGAGTTCGACGCCGGCGCCGTGTCCGTCTGCTTCGATGGAGATCTGCTCGACCGTCCGGCGACGAGGCGGACGGAGCTCGACGTCATCACCATCGAGGATGTGGCGCGCGCCCGCCTGGGACCCGAGAGGATCGACAGTTTCAATGGGGTCGTCCTCGGGCACATCTGGGCACAGGTTCTGGCGGGAGAGGTGTCGGCCGACAGCACCGCCCAGGCGCTCGGGACGAGCGTGCGCTCGCTCCAGCGCGCGCTTCACCGCGATGGCGCCGAGTTCCGCGATCTGGTGAGCATGGTCCGGGCAACGCGCGCCAAGGAGCTGCTGAAAGGAACCAGGTCCTCCATCACCGATATCTCGATACAGCTCGGTTACTCGGCGCCTGCGAACTTCGCGCGCGCGTTTCGCAAGGCGACCGGACTGGCGCCGCAGGATTTCCGGAGGCGGGTCGCGCCGAGCGGGTAGCGCGTCAGCGCATCGAGACATCAAACGCCGTCAAACGATCGCCGCGCCTACATCTTGCGGTGCGCGAGGGCGGACAGCGGGAGATCGACGGTCAGGAAAACGCTGCCGCCCTCGGTCCGGTTCTGCACGCCGAACTCGTAGTAGCCGCGGAGGTTGGCGTAGATCGTCGTCCCGCCGGCGTCGAAGTTGTAGCCGACCTGTGGTCCGACGGCGAAGGTCCGGCTCTCGACATTGCCGAACGCCTCCGGCTGGCCCTCGTCCGGCGTGAGTTGCAGGTAGGCGTAGCCGACTGCGCCGACGAAGAGCTGCTGGTTCAGGAAGCGCGAGACGCCGATGTCGAGGTGCGAATCGATGCCGCTCGTGTAGTCCGTGTCGGGGTTCTCGAAGTTGTAGGTCAGCCCGGCGGTGGCCGAGAATTCCCAGCCCGTCTTGGTGTTCAGGTAGGTATACGACCCGCCGGCATCGACGGCGGCATGGCCGAGCCCGAGGTTCGACAGCCGGTCGGGATCGTAGGCGCCGACCGGAATGTTGCCGGTCAGGTAGGTCATCCAGTTGTGCACGCCCTTGCTCCAGAAGAGCTGCGCCATCGGATAGAGGTCGCCGAAGCCGCTCGCCTCGTCGGCGCGGCTCGCGGCGTGCGCGCCGAGCCCGACGTCGGCGGAGGTCCGGCTCCATCCGGGGAAGAAGGTCAGCGAGAAGCTCGGACGTGCCCCGAGGAAGGTGGAGTGCGGCGTCCATGTCGGGGTGAGGAACTGCGCGGCGAAGTCGCTGTCGAGACCGAAGCTCGCCTGGCCGCCGCGGTTCAGCGCCTTGGACGCCCCGGCGCTCCCGGAATAGTAATAGGTCTGCATCGGCAGCGAGAACCCGGGGTCCGGCGCGATGGCGGCGAAGCTCGCATACTGCCCGGGTAGCCAGAAGCTCACGCCGCCCTCGTCGGCCAGGGCCACGGTCGCCGCGAAGGGCAGGGCGACAAGGCCGGCAAGCACCGTGTCCCGCGAGCCCTTCCCGAGGTTCATGTCGCGGGCAGGGCGTTCTCGGGTGGCTCGCCGAACGTCATGTAGTGACACCTTCTTCACGGCTCTGCGCGAGGGAAGAAAGTCCGACGAGGCCGATCGTTCGCAAGCGGCGGCCGGGCCGTCCGAGCGGCTTGCGCACCTTCTACGGTCTCTCTTGCCGATAACCCGTATCCGGCCTCCGACGGCCGCGGCGCCGCGCATCCCCCGCTATTTCACCAGCTCGATCTCGCTCGGCCGCCAGGACTTGTCGAAGAACGACGGGAGCGGGCTGTAGAGCCGCAGGATGGTGAACCAGCCCTTCTCGGGATCGGTCTGGATCCAGTTGCCGCGCGCGACTCCTTCCGGCTGGGTGGGGCCGAAGTAGACCGTCGTGGCGCCGTCGCCGTCCGCCTCTGCCGCGGGCGAAGGGTAGCTCTGGCTGCCGGCACGCGGGTACTTCTGCGGCGTTTGCAGCATCGAGCGCGTCTGGTTGTCGTAGAGGGTGAAGGACCAGAAGGCGGCCGCCGGGACGTCCCTCGGCAGGGTCACCTTGTAGGTTTTCGCGCCGTCGAAGGGCTCGCCCTTGGAATCGAGGAAGCCCATCAGATACTGCGAGCCGACGCCGGGAATCCGCATGATCATGCCCGGCGAGTCGAGCGTGTAGGCGTAGTAGAAGGCCGTCCGCGAATCGAGGGTGCGCGCCCCGGTCGGCGGCAGCGGCTTGAACACGCCGTCCTCGAAGAGCGGCGGTGGCGTCTCGAAGAAGGCGCCGCCTTCCCACAGCATGCTGCCCCAGTGCGAGCCCTCGTAGTAGGCCCAGTCCGGGTGCTTCATGGCATAGCGCCAGTTGAGCGCCCGGCCCGTCGCCTGCCCGACCGCCGCCGCATCGGACAGGATCTTCTTCATCCGCTCGTCGGGTTCGAACTTCTTGCCATGCACGATGCCGATCGCCGCGAGCTGGCCGGCCAGCTCCACGTCGTAGCTGGTGGCGGGCTCGTTCTGGACGTTCTCGTCGATGAGCTCGAAGAAGCCGATGTCGCTCGGCGGGATCGTGTTGAACGAGCGCCCCGAAGCCTCGATGAACGTCGTTTCGGGGATCTCCGGCTCGCCGGCGATCCGCACCGTCCCGTCGAGCGCCTGGGCGATGCTGGAGCCGTAGGCGCCCGGCCGGTAGGGGTAGATCTTCATCGTGCGCTTGATGTTCTCGACGGCCGGTGCCGGGTCGTTGTCGACCAGGTTGGCGCGGGCGGCATAGAGCGCGAAGTTGGTCTTGGAATGGGCGATGAAATAGCCGCCCTCGGGCAGCGGGCCGTCATAGTCCGGGCCAACGATCAGATACTTTCCGCCGAGCCCTCGGTCCGGCCCGGGCGCGCCGATGTCGACGATCCAGGAGAACCACATGTCATTGATGGTGCCGATGCCGCCCGATGGCTGCTCGACCACCACCGGGCCTTTGCTCAGGTCGAGCCCGGACATGTAGTAGACGGTGTCGGCGTTAGCCGTCAGGAACAGCGACTCCGAGTCCATCAGCTCGGAGAAGATGACGACGTCGCCGGGCTTCGCGCCGATCTCCTCGAAGCCCTTGACGAGGGCGAGCGCGGAGGCGCCGCGGAAGCTGTTGTTGTAGACGTTGAGCGCATTGGTGAAGTCGAGGGTGTCGTAGACGTTCGCCGCGGTTTCCGCGGTCGGCGCGCCATCGTGGAAGTCGAGCGTGCCGGCCCGTGTCGCGATCGAGTCGGGCGCCGAAAGCGTTTTGATCGTCTCGGCGGACACGTCGGCGTAGGCGGGGCCGAGGCCTATGGCCAAGGCGACGCCGCTGATGAATGTCAGGCGAATCACAGTTTCGAGTCCTTTCGTGGTTGGTTCCGGTGTGGTGCGGGCCAGCGGCTTCGTCGCGCGCGGCCAGCTCTCCTCGAGTCACTTCGGGAAGAGCAGCGTCATCTGGAAGCGCGCGCCCCAGTCGTCCGCCCCACCTTCGGGCGACTCCGCCCAGTAGCGGGCGCCGAGGGTGAACTGCACCGGCAGCCGGTGGATCTTCACGATCTGGCCGACCGTCGCGTTGATCGGCACCGACCATTCCGCGTTCTCCCAGTCGTAGGTCGACTCGGTGTTGAGCGTGAACGAGGTCGCCTTGTGAGTGGTGAAACTCACGAAGGGCTGGAGGAAGGTCGCCGAGATGTCGCCGTCCTCGCTGTCACCGGTCAACGACCAGATGTGATTGGCGAGCCCGCCGACCGTCCAGCCGTCGCGCTGCACCAGAGCCACGCCGGTGACGCCGGCGCCCCACTGGTTTGTGGCGATATGGTCGGTGGCGGTTGGCAGCAGGAAGACCGGGCCGACGCCCCAGATCAGACCGTCCCGGGTCGGCTGCTTCGGCGAGAAGAAGAAACTCTGGGTGGTGGCGCCGAACCCGAACTGCGAGCCCTCGCCGGGGATCACCCCGTCCTGGCTGTAGATCGGCACGATTGTGCGCGAGATGAGGTTCCAGTTCTGGCCGATCGAGATCGGGATCACCGGCTGAAAGTTGAGATAGTACTGATCCCCGTCGCCGTCGTAGAAGCCGCCATTATAGTTGAACTGGAACGGCACGCTGATCAAATCCGCCACCGGATTCGAGAGCTTCTTCGCCAGCTCGACGCTTCCGCCGGAATTCGCCGCGTGCTCGGCGGCTGTCTGAGCCGATGCCACGGTAGCGACCGCCAGCAGGGCGCCGGTCGTCGCTGCGAAAAGTCTGAGGTTCTGCATTGCTGGTTCGGTCTCCTACGTCGTGCGGGGACGCGGGACCGCCTCGGACCCGCTCCACGAAGTATGATTGCGGCTTTCGGGGCGCACCCTATTCGACCCGCTCGACATCCGGCATGGTGAAAGCCTTGCTCCAGAAGCGGTCGTCGCCGCTGTAGATGCGCATAACCGCGGCCGGCTTCTTGCCTTCGGTGGGGATCCAATTCGCCTCCATCCTCGGCGGACTCGCCTCGTCGGGTGTCAGATCTTGCGCGCTGGCGGGGCACACCGACGGCGAGGCCGAGGGGTGCGAGGGCGGGCCAGTCGCATGGTGACTTCCATGGGTGGCAGGCTCAATGGCATGGCGGGTACGGCGGATACCCGCAGAGCGGACGCGCATAGGCGTCGGCCGCCGCCGCGGCGCCGGCATACCAGGCGCTGCGATAGGCAGTGCGCCGGGCGACGCCGGCATAGGACAGCGGCGTCAACGGCCGGCCGATGATGTCGATGAAGACCGCCGCCGGCCCCGCCGCGCCGGTCAGGTCGCCCTCGAGAACCTCGACGGCGAAGGTCAGGTCGCTGGCCTGCATCTGCGGCGCGCTCAGCACCACCACTGCGTCGCGGACGTTGTCGTCGGTCTCGCCGAAGACCGAGACCGTGGCGTTGGGCGGGTCGGCGGCGAAGCTGTCGGGATAACTCGGGTTCCACTCGTCGAGCAGTGTGCTCGTCAGCGCGTGCCCCGCGGCGCGCACCGGCCGGTCGGCGAAGACGATGGCGTTGGCGGCGACATCCTTCAGTGTCAGCGTCCCGCCCTCGAGGATCGCGCCGCCCGCGTTCATCACGATCAGCGAGGGCACCACCTCCGGCCGTGCCTGGCCGATGGTCTTCTGCAACGGCACGTGCGGCGGCGCGGCCTGCGCAGACGCAAGGCTCGGCGGTCCGACCAGCGCGAGAGCCAACAAGAGCCGTACCGCAGTTGCTTTGACGATTGCCGTCATGACCTGTCTCCACAGGATTCTGCCGCCCGAGGTGAGGCCGCTTTCGCCCGGACCGGACCATGAGACGACGATCGGACCATTCGGATGCCCGATCTGAATGGCTGCCTTGGCCAAGCCGCTTACGCGTGATTTGGTCGGCTGGCTAATCATTTTCCGCCAATCTGCGGAATTCCTGTTCCGCTGTCGTCAAGACTTCGCTGAAGGAGGAGGCGGGCCGACGGACCGGCAGAACAACGGGCGCGCCTGCCGTTTCGGATCTGCATCGCCGCCGGAGCACGACCGAGGTCGTCCCGTCAGGTTGAAGAGCGTGTCCGCGGCCCCACCCGTGGAGCCGGCCGACAATCGACGGTCATTGCGCAGTGCAGGAGTCCGTTGGTGGTCCAAGCCCCAGGTGCTCACCACCGGAAGGACCGCAGATCCGACAAGGAAATCAAGCATCCTCGACCGGGCGCCGGGAACTCAACCAGAACGGGACGAGAACGGCGAGGGCAGAAAAAGGGCAGAAAAAGGGCAGAAAATGCCGGAGGGAACGAAATGCGTCCGCAACTTCTCTTGTGATATCAGGATGTTATGCTGGCTGGGGAACCTGGATTCGAACCAGGACTAACGGAGTCAGAGTC
>ENA-UOUJ01000843-UOUJ01000843.1-activated-sludge-metagenome-genome-assembly--contig:-NODE-843-length-18030-cov-8.122392_pt1 | contig 18030 bp, 11 predicted proteins | sample MGYA00249839_ERZ747224 | MGnify/ENA primary metagenome ERZ747224 (study PRJEB28782, sample SAMN03220277) | activated sludge metagenome | biome: wastewater; feature: sewage sludge; material...
CTCCCGGCCCGGCGGCGAGACCGAAGGCGGTCGCGGCCGCGGCGCCGACCACGAAGCAGCCCTCGAAGCCGAGATAGCCGAAGCCGGAACGCCACGCCACCACGGTCCCGAGCGCGATCAGCGCGAGCGGCGCCGCCTTGACCAGCGAGAAGCCGAAGCCCCGCCAGGTGCCGAACGCCTCGCCGAAGAGCGTGGCGAACGCATCGACGGGATTGGCGCCGACCATGGTGAAAAGCAGGCCGCCAAGCAGCAGCGCGGCGGCAAGGGAGAGGCCCACGCTAAGGAGAAAGATTCCGGGGCCGTCGGCCGGAGGGTTCCGGCGCTCGAGAAATCGCGACATCGCTCTATCCCACCTCAACGGGCCGGCGCCCGGCCATCATCAGCCCGATCGTCTCCGGGCTCGCCTCCCCCGCCGGCAGGATGCCGACGATGTGGCCTTCGAACATCACCGCGATCCGGTCGGCGAGGTTCAAGATCTCCTCCAGTTCCGCCGATATCAGCAGGATCGCCTTGCCGGCCGCCCGTTGCGCCAGCAGTTCCGCCCAGACGGTCTCGATCGCGCCGACATCGAGCCCGCGCGTCGGCTGCTCGACGACGAGCGCCATGGGCTCGCGCATGATCTCGCGGGCGAGGATCAGCTTCTGCAGGTTCCCGCCGGAAAGCTTGCCGGCGGGGAAGTCGAGCCCCGCGGCCCTGACCCCGAACCGGCGCACCAGCTTCGCCGCGTGGCGGTGGATCGCCGCGTCGTCGCGCACAAGGCCCCCGAGGCGCGCCAGTCGCCACTGGTCGCCGAGCGAGGCGTTGTCGGCGACAGAGAGCTCCGGCACAGAGCCGACGTGCCGCCGGTCGGCGGGAATATAGGCAAGCCCGAGTCCGCGACGCTCGGCGGTCGTCAGGCCGGAGATATCTGTCCCGTCGAGCCGGATCGCCCCCTGCTCGGCGTCGCGCAGGCCGAGCAGGGTCTGCGCGAGCTCGGGCTGCCCGTTCCCGTCCACGCCCGCGACGCCGAGGATCTCGCCCGCGTGCACGTCGAGGCTGACGTTGGAAAGCCGCAGCAGCCCGGCGCCGTCGTGCGCCGTGAGCCCCTCGACGCTCAGGACGGCCCGCCCGGGGCGCTGCGGGGTCCTGACCGCCTTCAGCTCCACGTCGCGGCCGACCATCAGGCGCGCCAGTTCCCGCTCGGAGGTCGCGGCCGTCTCGACGCACGCGGTGACGCGCCCGTCGCGCATCACCGTGACGCGCGAGGCGATGTCCATGATCTCGTGCAGCTTGTGGGTGACGATGATGACGGATCGCCCCTCGGCGGCGAGCGCCCGCAGGACGGCGAAGAGCCCGTCCTTCTCCTGCGGGGTAAGGACCGCCGTCGGCTCGTCGAGGATCATCAGGCGGGCGTCCCGATAGAGCAGCTTCAGGATCTCGACGCGTTGCTGCACGCCGATCGGCAGGTGCTCGATGAGCGCCGATGGATCGATGGCGAGGCCGTGCCGCTCCGAGAGCGCGCGCACCCGCGCCGACGCGCCGTCGAGGTCGAGCCTTCCGCCCAACCTGCCGCCGTCGAGGCCGAGCACGATGTTCTCGGCCACGCTCAGCGACCGGACCAGCATGAACTCCTGGTGGATCATGCCGATGCCGCGCCCGATCGCCTCGGTGGTGTCGATGAGCGGCACCGGCGCGCCGTCGAGCCGGATCTCGCCGGAATCCCGCTGGTAGAGCCCGTAGAGGATCTGCATCAGCGTGGATTTTCCCGCACCGTTCTCCCCGAGCAGCGCGTGGATTTCCCCGTGCTCCACGGCGAGGGAGACGTGATCGTTGGCGAGCACGCCCGGGAAGCGCTTGACGATCTCGCGCATCTCCAGATGGAAGGTCATCCCGCGGTTCCCGGGCGGCGCGCTACTTCAGCAGCGCGCCGACATCGATCCTGCGCGCGGCCACGTCGTTCCAGATCGGCATGAACTGCGCCCAGGTCTCGTCCGGGATCAACTCGGGATTGTGGTCCTTGCCCGGGCCCGCCTCGAGCAGCCACATCTGGTCGACCGTCGGCCGCCACTCGGCGCCGCCCTGGAAGCTGCCGCTGGCGACGCTCTCGGCCACCGTGGTCACCATGCCGGCGAGGTTCATGGCGAAGCTGGTGCCCATCGCCTTCGGCGCGAGCTCGGTCTGGTCCGAGTAGCAGCCGAGCACCTTGACGCCGGCCGTGTCCGCCGCCGCCTGAATGGCGCCGAGACCGGTCACGTCGGCCGCGTGCCAGATCACGTCCACGCCATTGCCGATCATCGTCGCGGCCGCCTGCTTGCCTTTCGCGGCGTCGTTGTAGTCGCCGGTGACGATGCCGAGCGCCTTCGTGCCGGGCGCCGTCTGCTCCGCACCGGCGACGAAGGCCTTCATCATGCTCTGCTGCGTCGGATTGTCCCCGCCGCCGACGAAGCCCACGCCCTTCTTCTCCGAGATCAGGGCCGCGAGGGCACCCGCCAGATAGGCCACGTCGAAATAGGCGAGGTCAGCATAGAGGATGTTCGACGGCACATCCGGCTGCGGCAGGAAGGACGACACGAAGAAGGCCGTCTCCGGATAGTCGGGCGCCACCTCGAGCAGCGGGCTGCCGAACTCGAAGCCATGACCGATGATCAGGCTGGCGCCGTCGTCGGCGTAGCCGCGGGCCACCTGCGGGATCTGCGCCTGGCTCACGTTCTCCGCATAGCCGATCCTGAAGCCGGGCTTGCCCTCCAGCAACTTCAGCCCTTCATAGGCGTGCTGACCCCATCCGCCGTCGGCGATGGCGCCCGAGAGCAGCAGCACGACGTAGGTCTCGTCGGCAGCCAGCGCCGGGCGGGCGAGGCTCGCGACCCCGGTGCAGGCGGCGAGGAGGTTGAACTGGCGTCGGGACATCTTCATGTCGGATCTCCAGGGATTGCCCGAACCGGGTGGCACGGGCTGGTGCCGAAAGGGGGTTGCAGAGCCTCGGTCGTCATTCAGCGGCGTCCGACACGCGCGAGAACTCCGGCGCGCGGGTCAGGTTGGTGAGCGGATAGCGCGCGGTCTCGGCGATCAGCACCGCCAGCGCATCGGCGGCGCGGTCGACGATCGTCCGTCCGAGATCGGCGCTCGCCGCAAGGGCGTTGCCGGCAGCGCCGGAAGGCTGCAGATCCTGCATCTGCCAGCCGAACCCGGTCTTTCCCTCTGCGCGCAGGATCGCATTCTCCCGTTCCACCCGGATCGAGGCGGACGGCCAGTCGCGTGCCTTCTCCATCGACACCAGCTTCGGGTGAAGGTGAAGCATCACGCTCGTCTCGATCGCTCCTGCGTGGATGCCATGGGCACATTCCGTCTCGTCGAAGAGATCGGAGAGGTCGACGCACTGGAACCAGGTGCAGGCGACCGCGAACATCCCCAGCCGGACCCGCGCCTCGCGGCAGACGATGTCGACGAGCTGCGGCTGCCCGCCGTGGGAGTTGAAGAAGATGATCCTGCGGCATCCGGCGCGACGCACGCTCTCGGCGATCTCGAACCAGACGCGCCCCAGCGTTTCGTAGGAAAGGCTGAGCGTGCCGGGAAAGGCCAGATGCTCGTTCGACTTGCCGACCGGAAGCGCCGGCAGCACCAGCGCCGGCACGCTTTCGGGAAGGCGCGACAGGGCTGCCTCGACGATCCCGCGGCTGATCGCGGCGTCGACCGACACCGGCAGGTGCGGCCCGTGCTGCTCGATCGCGGCGACCGGCTGCACCGCCACGAGCCCATCCATGTCGGCCGTCGCGAAATCGGCCGTGGAGAGATCGGCCCAGAAGCGCGAAGCCATCACGCCGCCTCCGACAGGGAGGCCGCGAGCTCGGCCTTGGCGATCTTGCCGGTCGGCGTCATCGGCAGCTCGGGGACGACGCGGATCGAGAGCGCCTCGATGTCGTAGGAGAGCCGCGGGGCGATCGCCGCCTTCATCGCCGCCTCCGCGAGCTCCGTTCCGTCGCCGAGAACCACGAAGGCCACGGGCCGGCGCCCGAGGAGCGGATGCGGCGCACCGACCAGCGCGGCCTGCCGCACGCCGGCGATCTGGCAGAGCGCCTCCTCGACGTCGCGGGGGAACCACAGGACGCCGTCGACCTCGATCAGCTCGGAGCGGCGCCCGCGCATGGTGACGTAGCCGTCGGCGTCGACGAAGCCGAGATCGCCGGTGCGCAGCCAGCCGCCGCGCGTCGCGTCCTCGGTCTTCTCCGGCTTGCCCCAGTAACCCTTCATGAAGCCGCCGGTCAGGATGATCTCGCCGATCCGGCCGGTCGGGACCGGACGGCCCTCGGCGTCGACGATCCGCACCTCCTTGTCGGGCAGCGGCGGACCGACCCGGACGATCGGTGCATCGGCGCTCGCGAGGTCAGGGAAGCCGAGCGCCATGAAGCCGCCGAGCTCGCTCTGGCCGAAGCTCTCCACCAGCGGCAGGCCGAGTTCGTCGCGCCACGCGGACTTGAGCGCCGGCGGCACCGGGCCGCCGCCGGAGAGGCCGTAGCGCAGCCGGCCCGGAGTCCGCCCCCGCGCGCGGCTTTCGACGAGCAGCTCCTCCAGGAAGGTGGGGTTCGCGACAAAGGCGCTCGCGTTCAGGCGCTCGATCGCCTCCCAGGCCGCCCCGGGCGACCAGCGCCCCATGACCGCGGTGCCGGCCCCGCGGGAGAGCGGCGGAAGCAGGTTGCCGACGAGCTGGTAGGAGCTCGAGAGCGCCGTCGGGCCGAAGGAGACGTCGGCCCGGGTGAGCCGCAACCTTTCGGCGATGCAGCGCGAGGCGCGGACCGTCGGCTCGTGGGCGAGGCAGGCCCCCTTCGGCTTGCCCGTGGTCCCCGAGGTGTAGGAGAGATGCGCGATCGCCCCCTCGTCGCCGGGATCCGCCGGCACGGGCAGCGCGGCCGCGAGCAGATCAGGCAGCGAGTGCGCGCCCTCCTGCGGACCGTCCATGCACACGAGGTGACGGATCGATGCGACCTCGGCAGCCGCGCGGCGCACCGGGTCGAGCATGTCGTGGGTATAGACGACCACCGTCGGCTGATGGTCCCCGAAGTAATAGACGAGCTCGTTCGCGAACTTGACGTTCACATGCGCCGAGATGGCGCCGAGGCGCCAGGCGCCGAGCATGGCGAGGAGATAGTCGAGACCGTTGTGCGCGACGATCGCAACCCGGTCGCCCGGCCGCACCCCGAGCGACGCCAGGCCGCCCGCCATGCGCATCATCATGTCCACGGACTGCGCGTAGGTCAGCGACCGATCGCGGTCGACCCAGGTCAGCGCCGTGGTGTCCGGATGTCGCTCCGCGCCGTCGAGGAGGAGCTGATGCATGAGCATGGTGAGCATTCCCGTCCTGTTGGTTCAGGATGATTGCACCTGCCCCGGCACCGCGAAAGAGTACCCCGGCCTATGAAGCCGATAGGCGAATGGTTATGAACGCCCGGCTTCCGATCGCCGCCGCCCGATGGTCCGGCGCGCCTCGTCGCGGCCGAAGCTCTCGATTCCGCCCGCGACCTCGCGAACCAGCCCCCGCAGCCACCGATTGCAGCCGGACTCCTGCAGCCGCTCGTGCCAGAGCATGTAGAAGGCCATCTGCCCGAGCTCGGGCGGCGCCGCGAGCAGCCTGAAGCTCATGGAGCTCGCAAGATGTTCGGCGAACGGACGACCGGTCGTGAACACGAGATCGGTACGGGCGAGTACCAGTGGGGCGACCGTGTATTCCGGCACGGTGACGGCGATCTGCCGTTTGAGTTGCAGCGCCCGCAGCTTTCCGTCGATAGGGCTCATGAGCGCGTGGGCGACCGGCGACGGTGAGAGATGCGACAAGGTCAGGTAGGTTTCCATGTCGAGGCCCGGCCGGTGCGCCAGCGGGTGCGACGGCCGCACCATGCAGACGATGTCGGTCGTCATCAGCGGCGCATAGCGCAGCGTCTCGGGTGGCGTCGGCCAGTTGGCGATGACGAGATCGATCTGCCCTTCCTCCAGCGCCTGCATCAGCTCCGAGTCCGTGCGCATGGCGCAGTATTCGACCGTCATGCCCGGCGCCCTCTCGCGGATGAGCTGCGACAGCGCCGGCAGGAAGAACGGATTGAAGCAGTTGGCCGCGATCACGCGCAGATGCCGCCTGGACGCCCCGGGGTCGAAGTCTTCCGGCCGCACGACCGCCCTCATCGTCTCCAGCATCGCCTCGACCACCGGGACCAGGTCGTTGCCGCGCTCGGTGAGCACCATGCGGGCGCCGCTGCGCACCAGCAGCGGATCGGAGAATATCTCGCGCAACTTCCGGAGGTTTGCGCTGACGGAGGGCTGGCTGTGCTCGAGAACGCCGGCGACGTGGGAAACGCTTCGATGCGTCAGCAGAAGCTGAAGAACCCTCAGCAGCCGGAAATCCAGCTCGGTTTGCCATTGATTGTTCATCGGCATGAACTCCGCACCGTGGCCGCGGCAGAAGGTTCGAGGACCGCGCCCGCGCCGGTCAAGCGATCAGGCATGCGACGACGGACCGGCTGCGACGGACCGGCTGCGCTCCCCATGTATCAAAAGGGCCGCCGGACTCGACAACACATCATCATGATGATGATGACCACGGCCTTCAGCCGCAGGCCCCCACGTGGCCGCAGGAGGTGCAGAAGTCGCAGCCGTCGCGGCGGATCAGCGTCGGATGGCCGCATTCGGGGCAGGTGCGCCCGCTCACCTGCACCGGACCCGCCCCCGGCCCCGCCCCCGGCGCCGGCGCGTCGGTCCAGAGCATCGCCGAGCCCGCCGCCGGATAGCCGTCCCGGTCGAGCACCCCCAGCATCTCGTAGCGGTGGATGAGGAGCCGCGCCACATAGGCGAGCGTCGAGGGCTGCACCGCCTGCTTCTCGCTCCCCGGCTGCCGGGCGAAGAAATCCCCCTGCGCCTCCGGCAGGTCCTTGAGCCCGCGCAGCTTCTTGCCGATCCAGGCCGGGTCGATCACCCGCATGTCGAGGCTGAGCGACTTCGTCAGCCCGTTGAACTCCATCGGATAGGCCCCTGACAGCCAAACGGAAAACGGCCGCTTCGACCCGTCCGGCAGCAGGCACTCCTTCACGAACATCGCGAAGTCGTCGCCGGTCCCCGGGTTCAGGATGTCGACCGTCCAGGAGAGCGTCCCGTCCACCCCCGACTTCGGCTCCTTGCGCGAGAACATCGCGTCGACCAGCGGCGTCTCCCCCTCCTCGCCGTCGAAGACCCCGAGCGCCCGGCAGCGGTACTCGACCACCTTGGCGAAGGCCGAGACGTTGCCCATGACCGGCACCGCCGCCCCGTCCGGCGGCATCGCCACGGTGAACGGCGTCCCCGGCGTCTTGGCCAGGCTGTCGAGCTTCAGCTTCAGCCAGGCCCGGTCCTGCGCCCGCATGTCCATCGAGAGGTTCTTCGCCAGCGCCGCCAGCCCGCGCGGCGTCTTCTCGCCGTTGACCCAGACCTCGAACGGATGCCGCCCGCCGTTCTCCACATGCCCGACGAAGACCGCGAAGCGGTTTTGCGCCTCGAGCATGTAGGTCCAGGACGGCGAGCCCGCGGTCAGCTTCGGCCGGTGCGGCCAGCGCAGCGCCGCCAGCGCCACCTGCGGCGCATCGGCGATGCGGATGCGCCGGTCGGGCTCGGACTGGTCGAGATCCTGCGGCGCCTCGACCGAGAGCACCGCGCCGAGCACGCTGTTCGGCCGGTAGGTGGTGATCCCCTTCAGCCCGGCCTTCCACGCCTCGAGATAGAGGTCCTCGAAGGCCTCGAACGGATAGGCCTCGGGCACGTTCACCGTCTTCGAGATCGCCGCGTCGATGAAGGGCTGGATCGCCGCCTGCATCGCCATATGGTCGCGCGCCGAGATCTCGAGCGCGTTCACGAAGGCCGGCGGCAGCTCGGTCCCGCCCCGCGCCCGCCACAGCCGCCAGGCATGGTCCTCGACCCGGTACTCGCGCATCGACCCGTCCGGCTCGCGCTTCCTGCGGGTGTAGAACCAGGAATAGGCCGGCTCGATGCCGTTCGAGGCATTGTCGGCGAAGGCGAGGCTGATCGTCCCGGTCGGCGCGATCGACAGCAGGTGGCTGTTGCGCAGCCCATGCGCCCGGATCTCGGCGCGGATCTCCTCCGGCAGCCGCCGGGCGAAGCCGGACTCGAGGTACTTCTCCGCCTCGAACAGCGGAAAGGCCCCCTTCTCCCCCGCCAGCGCCACGCTCGCCCGGTAGGCCGCGTCGCGCATTTGCCGCGTCAGCTCCGCCGCCACCTCGCGCGCCTCGGCGCTGTCGTAGCGCAGCCCCATCAGGATCAGCGCGTCACCGAGCCCGGTGAAGCCGAGCCCGACCCGCCGCTTGCTCGCCGCCTCGCGCGCCTGCTCGGGCAGCGGCCAGACCGTGGCCGTCAGCACGTTGTCGAGCATCCGCACCGCCACCGCGACCGTCGCCTCGAAACGGTCGTGGTCGAAGCCCGGCGCCGCGCCGAACGGGTCGGTGACGAAGCGGGCGAGGTTGATCGAGCCGAGGCAGCAGCAGCCGTGGTCCGGGATCGGGATCTCCCCGCAGGGATTGGTCGCCTCGATCCGCTCGGCATAGTGCAGGTTGTTCTCGGCATTGATCCGGTCGAGGAAGAGCACCCCGGGCTCGGCCGCCTCGTAGGTGTTGCGCATGATCGCCGACCAGAGCTCGCGCGCCCGGATCGTCGCATAGACCCAGAGCCCGTCGCCCCGCTGGTGCGCGCCGCCGGCGATCTGCGCCACCCCCGGCTCGGCCTGGTGCACCAGCTCGAAGGTGCCGTCCGCCTCGACCGCCTGCATCAGCGCGTCGGTCACGCCGACCGAGATGTTGAAGTTGTTGAGCTTGCCCGCCTGTCGCTTGGCGCTGACGAACTCCATGATGTCCGGATGGTCGCAGCGCAGCACCCCCATCTGCGCCCCGCGGCGGGCGCCGGCCGATTCCACGGTGGCGCAGGACTGGTCGAAGACGTGCATGTAGCTGATCGGCCCCGAGGCCGAGCTGTCCGTCCCGCTCACCCGCGCCCCGCGCGGCCGGATCGCCGAGAAGTCGTAGCCGACCCCGCCGCCGCGGCGCATCGTCTCCGCCGCCTCGCGCAGCGCGATGTAGATGCCGGGCTTGCCGTCGACGGTCTCCGAGACCGAATCGCCCACGGGCTGCACGAAGCAGTTGATGAGCGTGACGTCGCGGATCCCCGAGCCCGCCGCCGAATTGATCCGCCCGCCCGGAATGAAGCCGTCCTCGAGCGCCTTCAGGAACGCGCCCTCGTGCGCCGCCGGATCGGCCTCCACCGCCGCCAGCGCCCGCGCGACACGTTGCCGCACCGCCCGCGCCGCCTCCGGGCCGTCGAGATCGCGCTCGACGCCCTTGGCGTATTTTTCGCGCAGCACGTCGAGGCTTACCTCCTGCCAGGGCAGGGGTGCGAGCCTGGTCTCGAGGCGCGGGTCGGGCTTGTTCATGGCAGGGGCTCGCTGCGCTGGACGACGTCGTGAAAGCCGCATATGTTGCGTGACAGCGGCCCTCAATATCTAGCGCTAGACATGCATCTTCTCAAGCTTTGCGTCGGCGCCGACGGCGTCGAGGATCTCGCCTCCTGGCAGGCGGAGCGTATCGCCGAGCGCCGGGCGGCCGGCCTCGACCCCTTCGCCTACCATGTCACCCGCATGTGGCCGCGGCGCGCCGACGAGCTCCTGGCCGGCGGCTCGCTCTACTGGGTCTTCAAGGGCTACGTCCTCGCCCGGCAGCGCATCCTCGGCCTCGAGCCGCGCCGCGGCGAGGACGGGATCGAGCGCTGCGCCATCCGCCTCGACCCCGAGGTGGTGCGCACCGTGCCGCAGCCGCGCCGCCCGTTCCAGGGCTGGCGCTACCTCCGCCCCGAGGACGCGCCCCGCGACCTCATGCCGGCGGGCGCCGGCGACGTGCCGCCCGAGCTCGCCGCCGAGCTCGCCCTGTTCGGAGTGCTCTGACATGCGCCTCGCCCCTGCCCTCGGCGCCGCTCTCGCGCTCCTGCTGGCGCTGCCGGCCGCCGCCGCCCAGGGCAGCAAGTACGACTACGACGCGCTCGGCAGCGAATTCTGCCGCGTGACCCTCGCCGGCGACATGGCCGGCCTGCGGCCGCTGATCAGCGACGACCTCGCGCGGGCGATCGAGGCGGCGGCCGCGCGGGCGCGGGTCCTGCCGCCGCAGACCCTCTTCCAGAGCTACACCAACCCCGTGCCGCTCTGCGAGGCGCACACGCGCAACGCCGCGCTGGTCGAGATCCGCCGCAGCGGCCCCGGCGGCGGCCCGGCCTGGAGCGAGTATCTGGTGATCGTGCCGCAGCTCGACGGCACCAACCGGGTCGACGACATCCTCTTCGCCACCCGCCGCAGCGACACGCTCCGCAGCCGCCTCGCGGTATTCGCCAGCGGCGGCTGACGAGCGCCCTCTCCGGACCTACCGGCCAAAGACACTCGGCATCTCGCGCTCCACCGGCGCGTTGAAGAGCTTGCGCTGGAGCTCCTCGATCCGGGCGTCGACGATGTCGGAGGCATGCGCCTCGTCCGCCTCGATCGTGGCGATCTGCGCCTCGATCGCCGACCGGGTCGACAGCAGCTGCGTCTCCGCCTGGCGGAAGAAGAGGTCATCGAACATCTCGACCGAGAAGGTCTCGCGGTACTTCTCCCGCATCGCCAGGTTATGGGAATAGTAGTCGAGCGCCCGGTCGTAGGCGCCGCTGAGGGTGTCGAGGACGACGAGCGTGCGCTCCTCCCAGTCGGCCTGCTGCGCGGCGACCTGCGCCGTCTCCCAGTCGGCGAAGTTGGTGGGCGGCGGCGCATCGGCGGGCGCCTCGGTCAGCTCGGGCTTCTCGATCCCGTCGAGCAGGGCGGCGATCTTCGTCCCCTCCGGCACCGCATCCGAGAAGCCGAACGCATCGCGATCGCGCACCCGCTGCCGGACGAAGTTGAAGAACTCGATGACGACGAGGCCCATCTCCTTGACGAGGTCGCGCCGCTCGGCGTTCTCGCCGCTGAAGAAGAAGACCTTCTGCATCGAGAGCACCTCGTCGAACGCCCGCGCCGCCACGTCGCGGTGGATGAAGTCGCCGAGCTCCTTCGCGGCCGACTTCGGCACCCGGTCGGCGATCTGCGCGAAGGCCGGCTGGGCGAACCTGTGGAAGAGATAATAGGCCTGATGCTCGTCGAGGACATGCAGCCCGGAATAGCGCAGCCCCTGGTAGGTCGTGCTCGGATTGTCGGCGACGGTCCCGGTGGAGCGCAGCACCTCCACGACGAAGTCGTCGCCGATGAAGCGCGCCCCCGCCACGTAGCCCCCGACGGCGACCGTCCGCCGCGTCGGGGTGGCCTCGCGGTCGAGCACGTTGTTGGCCTCGAGGTAGAGCAGCCAGACCGCGAGCTCCATCGGGGCGACGAAGGCCTCGAGGCTGGCGAGCATCGTCTCCGACAGGTCGATCGTGTCGAAGAGGTTGTTCTCGATCTCCTCCAGCACGAGGATCGTCTCGAACGCCTCCAGCACCTCGTCCTCGTCCACCGCCTCGACGATGGCGCGGAGCTGGGCGTGGTGCAGTATGACGTCGAGCTTCAGCGACTCGCACTCGCGGGTGATGTCCGCCAGCGCCCCGGTCGTGGTGAAGGCCGCCGTCAGGTCGGCTGCCCCGCCGGGCGGCGGCGGCGCGAAGGCCTCCGGATACTGCTTGAGCGCCAGCAGCGAGAAGGCGCGCACCCCGGACTTGCCGGCGTCCACATGGTGGGCGTAGTCGGCGATCAGCGCGGCGAGCTTGCCGCCGACCTTCGCCGCCTCGAGGTCCTGGAACTGCGGCGCGACCGTCTCGAACGGCACCTGCGCCGCCACCAGTTCCTGGACGTGGAACTCGCGGTTGCGGTCCATGTGGAAGATTTTGCGGCGGATCTCGGCCAGCTCGGCCGCGGTCGCCTTGTCGGCCACCTTCCGCTCGCGCCAGGCCGCCCGCTCGGCCGCCCGGTTCGGCCCGCGCTGCCGCGGCGCCTGAAGCTGGTCGAGCAGCCGCTGCTCCGACCGCGCGAGATCGGCCCGCGCCTCGTCGACGATGCTCCGCGCCCGCCGGGTCAGCGCGATCCGGTGCGTGCGGCGGGGGGCGCGCACCGCCGTCTTGATGTTGCTGAGCAGCAGCGCCCCGGCGCCGGCGACCACCGGAGCCGCCGCCGTGACCCCGACCAGGATCGCCGCCTCGACCGCCAGCGCGAAGAAGAGCTCGGCCATGACCGCGCCGAAGGTGACCGGCTTGCCCTGCTCGATCTCCTTCATCCGCGCCTCGAGGCTGTAAAGCCGCACGTCCTGCACGTTGTTGAGCGCGATCGCGGCGAGCTTCTCGAGCAGGTCGAGCTGGAAGGCGGTATGCTCGCGCATCGTGTCGATGCCGTTGAGCAGGAACGCCTTCAGGATCCGCCCGTGGTCCTTCTCCGGCGCCTCGGCGATGGCGCCGAAGAGCTCCGAGATCATGTCGAACTCGAAGCTCTCCTCCGCGGCGGCCTCGGCCATCAGGCCGGCCTCTGCTCGGCGGCGAAGAGGGCGGCGATCGCCTCCTCCTGCCCGTCGATCTCCTCCTCGCTCGGCAGCTCGGCCGGCGCCTCCGGGCCGGCCGCGGCGAAGCTGCACTCGAATTCCGGCAGCCCCGGCTCCTCGCGCAGGTAGACGAAGCTCGTCGGCAGCTTCACCTCCCACGGCTCGCCGACCGGCGTCCCGTCGCCCTTCTCGAGCTGGACCGACGCATGCAGCTCCTCGAGCAGCGACAGGTGCGCGTCGTCGTCGAAGGCCGGCAGCTCGCCGCCCGCCCAGATCATGTTGGTGCGCAGGAAGTAGAGCACCGAGCGCTCGTAGCTCGGGCGCAGCGGCACGACGACGCGCGCATAGCCCGCCCGCAGGAACTGGTCGAACAGCGCGTCGCCCGTCTCCACCTCGCGGAACAGATGGTGCCAGCGCTCGCGGTCGGTCCAGAAGTAGGGGTAGAGCTTGTAGGTGATCATCTCCCACTCGAAGGCCTCCTCGAAGAAGGAGGCCGTCACCCCGTTGACGTTGTTCGCCTGCCAGTTCGGGATGCCGAACAGCCCGGCGAGGTTGATCTCCAGCCGCCCGTCCGGCAGCTCGTTCAGCCGGCGCGGCAGCTCCGAGAAGGCGGTGTGCCGCGTCAGCACGTCGATGCTGTGCTTGCGCAGCTCCTCGGCCTCGACCCGCCGGTAGGTCTCCTCCCGCGGCTGCACCTTCAGCGCGCCGATCTGGCTGTCCCGGGCGATCTCGGCCTGATCGAGCGCCTGCTCGTAGGCCTGGCGCTTGTTCTCGTAGCCCCCGAGGATCTTGGCGTAGGTGTCGATCTGCCACTGCTCGAGCGTCGCGTCGTTGCGCTGCATCCGGTAGAGCAGGTTGAAGTAGAGCTTGCCCTCGTACTCCGCGCCGATGGTGATCGGGATCACGCCTTCCAGCGGCTCCGGCGCGGCGTGCCAGGCGTCGAACCGGCCGGTGCTGACCATGATGTCCTTGTCGTTGTCCGCCCCGTCGTTGTGGGTGACGTAGTAGCAGGTGACGCCGAGCACGTTGACGAGCAGCGTGTTCACGTCGCCCGACGTGTTGGAGAAGCCGACCGTCGTGTAGTAGCCGTACTTCACGTCCGGGTTGCTGCCGTTCTTGTCCGGCCGGGCCACCTCGACCAGCGGGATGTTCGCCTGCCATTCGACCAGGTGATAGCCCTGGTCGATGGCGACGCTGTCGATCGTCCGGGCGAGCGTCGGCTCGTTGTGGTCCTGGCGGCTGTCGTCGGCCGTGCCCTGGTCGGCGTCGGGATGGGCGATGCCCTTGCCCTTGACCAGGAACTGCGGCGGCGGCGGCGCGATGTCGGTCACGTCGTAGGCGGCGGCGAGCGTGGCGTAGTTGCCCTCGGTGACGTCGCGGTAGCTGCGGATCGGCGAGGCGCGGTCGCGCGGATGCACCGGCGGATCGAGCTCGGCCAGCGCCTCGCGCTCGATCAGCTTGTCGATGTCGCGCAGGAAGAAGGCCGGCTCCGGCACCAGGAACTGCAGGAACAGCCGCTTGCCGTAGTCGAAGAGCTGGGCGTTGTAGCGTTTCGACACCCACTGGTAGATGCCGCGGATGTGGGTCGTGCCCTCGCTGTTGTTGAAGCCGTGCAGCGCGGTCCTGACCGACTCGGTCACCACCGTCACGCTCTTGACCTCGCTGACCGCCTCGCGGACCCGCTTGCTCGCCTCCTCGGTGATGGTCTTGGCGTATTCCTGCGAGGTGGAATACGAGCTGTCCTTCGACGAGGTATAGGAGGCGTTGGCGCTGATGCTGGCCGAGAAGGTCGGCGCGCGGTAGGACGCGCTGACGTTGCCGCTGACCGAGGCCTGCTGGCTCTGCGCCTCCTGCGACTGCACCGTCAGCGAGAAGCGCTCGTCGACCTTGGTCGACTTCGTCTCCTCGGTCTCGCGCTCGAACGAGGTCTCCGTCGTCTCCGTCGTCCGGTTCGTGTCGCGGGTGCTGAACTCCTTGCGCTCCCGCGCCATGATGTTCTCGATCTGCGCGATCTCGTCCGCGGTGTAGCCGCAGAGCTGCTGCTCGACCACGAGCAGGTCGCCGACGCTGACCGGCGCGAGGCAGCTGCGCAGGAACGGCCGGTAGTGGATGCAGCGGGTGATCGGGTCGAGGTCGTCGTCGCCGCCGAAGATCGGCTGCAGGCGCTCGAGCGGCGGCAGCGAGACCTGGCCGATCTCCGGCCGGCCGGCCGCGGCCGCGGCGTCGGAGGCGCCGCTGCCCGCGGCGGTGCGGCTGCGCGCGGCCTTGCGTGGTTGCTTCATGCTTGCACTCCCGGATCGCCGCCTCAGACGAGGCGCGTGTAGGCGAGGAGGTTGCCGGGCAGCATCGCCTCGTAGCCGTCGAAGTCGAAATAGGGCCAGGTCTCCGGCGCGGGGGTCTTCAGATTCTCCAGCCGCAGCACCGTCAGCACGTGCAGCGCCCGGATCGCGTCGATCAGGTGATTGGTCTCGACCTGGTGGATCCCGGCCATCACCGCCGTGGCGTAGAGCGAGTCCCAGATCGTCGCATACTGGAGGAGCATCGCCAGCGCCGTTGCGGGCGACGGGGCGCCGCCGTGGAAGAACTGCGTCTGCGCGAGCGCCGGCACCCGCTCCTCCAGCAGCGCGATCAGCTCGGCGAGGTTCGCCCCCTCGGTCCGGCTGCCGTCGCGCCGCACCACCGGGCCGCGCAGCTCCTCGCGCAGCGCCTCGACCGCCGCCTCGAAGCGGAAGCGGTAGTAGCGCTCGACGGTGAAGAAGAGCGGCCCCGACAGCAGCGTCCGGGCGAGCAGGACCTTCTCGCGGTAGACGTCCGCGGCAACGACCTGCGCGCGGAACGGGGCGAACGCCCCCGTCCGCAGGTCCCTGATGTAGCGCAGCCGCTTGATCCGCTGCCGGATGCGCTCCGGCTGGCGAAGCGTGATGAACTCCAGCGTCGTCTCCGACACGCTCCCACCTCCGGCGGCCCCACATGTGCACCATGCTGATAGCGCGCGCCGGTCACCGATCGGTAACGCCACCCGCCACCGGGTCAGAGTTCCGTCAGCGCCTCGAGCGCGCGCGCCTCGCCCGAGCGGCCGAGCGCGCGGGCGGCGGCCTCGGCGCATTCGACCAGCGTCTCGTCGTAGCCGAAGCAGCGCACCGCATCGCGCACGTTGACGAGCACCGCCTCGTGCTCGTTCGCCGCCAGCCGCGCCTCCGCATCCTGCACGGCGATCCGCGCCGCCAGCGCGGCGAGGTGCTGGCCGTAGAGCAGCAGTTCGGGATGCCCGGCCGCCTGCGGCCCGCCGAAGCCCGCCGGATGCAGCCGGAGCGCCGCCTGCAGCGCGTCGCCGCCCGGCTTGCCGGCGGCGAGCGCCTCGAGCTCCCAGGCGTCGACCGCGATCCGCGCCGCATCGAGCGCCACCCGGTCGGTGCCGACCCGGACGGCGGCGGCGTCGCCGATCAGCTGCCGCAGCCGGTAGACCGCCGACTTCAGCCGCTTGCGCCCGGCCGGCAGGTCCACCTCCGGCCACAGCCGGTCGACGAGCTCCTCCGTCGGCACCCCGCGGCCGCCGGCCGACACCAGATGCAGCGCGAGCCGCGCCGGCACCCGCTGCGACTTGCCCGGCGGCAGCCGCGAGGCCCCGCCCTCGACGATGTCGAAGGTGCCGAGCGTCAGCAGCCGCACCGCCCCCCCGCCGCCCACGTCGAGCCCGAGCGAGCCCGCGAGCTCCGCCACATACTCCGGCTCGATGCCATGCCGCGCCGCCAGCCCGAGCAGCGCCGCCATCTCCCCTCGCCGCAGGTAGGGATGCACCATCAGCCGCTCGGCCGCGCCCACCGCCAGCGCCGGCCGCAGGTAGCGCAGCGCCCGCGCCGGACGCGCCGCCGCCAGCGCCGCCCCGCGCAGCAGCGCCATGAACGAGATGATCCGGCTCCGCTGCGCCCGCGCCGCCCGCCGGCAGTCGCGCATCCACCGCCGCGCCTCGCCCGCCCGGCCGAGCGCCGGCAGCACGCCGGCGATGGCCAGCCCGTAGTAGAGCGGCGACAGCGCGAAGCCGTGCGCCACCGCCAGCCGGTGCGCCGCCTCGAAATGCCCGAGCGCCGCCTGCGGCCGCCCGGCCAGCCACTGCCGGTAGCCGAGGAAGTTCTCCTGGATCGCCACGAAGTTCGGGTTCGACTGCGCCCCCAGCCGCTCGGCGAGCAGCGCGAGCCCGCCGTCGAGCCGCGCCCCGTCCTCGAGCGACGCCGCCCGGTAGAGCGCCGCATTGATCATCGTGACGTCCCAGAACCCCTGCCCGTGCCGCGCGGTGGCGGCGAGCCCCTGCTCCAGCGCCGCGAAGACGGCGGCGCTGCGCGGCTCGAAGATGCTGAGGAACTCGGTCGTCGCCACCAGCCGGGTGCAGACGTCGGCGAGCGGCGCGTTCGCGGCCCCGAACAGATGGTCGAGCCGCGTCCGCACCTGCTCCGCCTTCCAGCGTGCCCCCTCGCCCCAGCAGTAGCGGAAGAAGAGATGGATCCCCCGCCGCACCGCCTCGTGCCGCGGCGCCGGCTCGAAGAAGGCGGCGAGGCTCTGCGCCTCCCAGGCGGGGAAGTCCGGATGCGCCGGGTCGCGGATCGAGAGCGCCGCCACCGCGCCGCGCGCCAGCAGCGCCTGCTGCCCCTGCCGCTCGGCCACCGCCGCCAGCGCCGGCAGCCGCGCCAGCAGCGGATCGGCCAGGCCGCACTCGCGCCACTCGAGCCACACCCCGTCGGCGCAGGCGGTCCAGAGCGGCACGAGCAGCGCCTCCTCGCCCGGGTCGCCCCGGGCGAGCGCCGCCTCCAGCGCCGCCTCGAGCAGCACCCGCGCCCGCGGCGGGTCGAGGTTCAGGAGCGAGACCCCGTACCAGTAGCTCGCCGCCACGCTCGCCTCCCGCACCGCCTCCGGCATCGGCTCGAGCGCCGCCAGCAGGATGCCGAAGTCCCCGGCATCGGCCAGCGTCGGCCCCACCGCGTCGAGCGCCGCCACCAGCGCCTCCCACGCTCCCGCCTGCGACAGGAGCGACAGGCCGCGCCGCAGCGCGCCGCGCCCGATCAGCGCCGCCGCCGCGCGCGTGCGCAGCACCCTGTCCTCCTCCGCCTCCGCCCCCCAGCGCTGGCGCACCGCCGCCTTCAGCAGATCGTGCATCTGCACCCGCCCGGCGCCGTCGACCGACAGGAACAGCACCGACCGCGCGAGCGCCCGCACCTCGCCCGCCGGCAGCGGCGCCCGCAGCGCCGCCCCGGCGATCTCGAGGTCGAGCCCGTCGAGCGGCAGCAGCCGGCGCAGCAGCCGCCCCTCGGCCGGGTCGAGCGCCCCGAGCAGCTCGGCATCGATCAGGTCGACCATCCCCGCCTCGTCGGGCAGCGCCCGGGCGCAGGCCCTCCCGTGCCGCAGCAGCATCCGCGCGCCCAGCATCCAGCCGCGCGACGCGGCGATCAGCGCCCGGGGCGTCCAGCCGCGGGCGCCCTCCGCCACGCCCAGCCCCACCGCACCGCCGGCGCCGATGGCGACACCC
>ENA-UOUJ01000844-UOUJ01000844.1-activated-sludge-metagenome-genome-assembly--contig:-NODE-844-length-18010-cov-3.973712_pt1 | contig 18010 bp, 17 predicted proteins | sample MGYA00249839_ERZ747224 | MGnify/ENA primary metagenome ERZ747224 (study PRJEB28782, sample SAMN03220277) | activated sludge metagenome | biome: wastewater; feature: sewage sludge; material...
TGGAGCAGCACCGCCAGGTCTTCGAGCCCATCGCACCCAGCTTCTTCGAGTGGGGCGTGGCCTTCGCACTCTGGTGGTTCCGTGAACAGCAGGTGGACATCGCGGTGATGGAGACCGGCATGGGCGGCCGGCTGGACAGCACCAACGTGGTGACCCCGGAGGTGAGCGTGATCACGAACATCGGCTGGGACCACATGCAGTTCCTGGGGGATACGCTGGAGGCGATCGCGGGCGAGAAGGCCGGCATCATCAAGGCGGGCGTGCCCGTGGTGGTGGGCGAGGCGGAAGGCCCCGTGGCCGACGTGTTCCAGCACAAGGCCCGGCAGGCGGGCGCTCCCCTGGAGCTCGTGGACCAACACGCTCCCCTGCCCTACCCCAGCGCACTGGCCGGCCCCCATCAGGAGCGCAATGCCCGCACCGCCCTCGCCGCTCTGAAAGTGCTTCAGCGCAGGGGCTGGAAGGTGCCGGAGGAGGCCATCGCCCGTGGCTTTGCCCGGGTGGTGGGCAACACCGGCCTTCGCGGTCGCTGGGAGCTGATCGGGCAGACCCCGCGCACCATGGCCGATGTGGCGCACAACGTGGACGGCATCCGGGTGGTGCGGACCATGCTCGCCGGGGAACACTACCAGCGCCTGCACATCGTGCTGGGCATGGTGAACGACAAGGACCTCGGCAAGGTGCTGGACGAACTGCCCACCGAGGCCATCTACCACTTCTGCAAGGCGGACATCCCGCGGGGGCTGGATGCCGGCCAGCTGCAGGCCCAAGCCGCCCGGCACGGCCTCGTTGGTGAGGTCCATCCCTCGGTGCAGGCCGCCCTGCAGGCCGCCCGTGCCGCGGCCGGCCCGGACGACCTGGTGCTGGTCACAGGCAGTGTATTCGTGGTGGCGGAGGCCATCTGACTGAAAGCATCTATCTTCGCGCCCCGTTCTGGAAGCATAGCTCAGCTGGTTCAGAGCATCTGCCTTACAAGCAGAGGGTCGCTGGTTCGAATCCGGCTGCTCCCACATACATTTGCCGCTTTGGCAAGGCCTTGATATTTTGGGATCTTAGCTCAGTTGGTTCAGAGCGCATGCTTCACACGCATGAGGTCACTGGTTCGAATCCAGTAGGTCCCACTTCGAACGCCGAAGCCTTCGCGAAGGCGTTCCAAGAACCCCGCCTCGGCGGGGTTTCTTGTTCTCGATGGTCATGTTTGGCCTGAAGGGTCTGATCGCCTCCTCATAAGGGCCACGGATCACACCGGAACGGTCGTGGACCAGTCGACCAACAAAAAAGCCCCGCTGCAGCGGGGCTTTTCCATGTCCACACCACGTGGACGCCGATCAGAACTCCACCATCACCCCCACGCTGGGCAGCACGGTGGTGCCCACGTTCTCCACCAACTTGGTCTGGTACCGGGTGGGGTCGGACGGGTCCGCCACGGGGCGGCCGTTCGCATCGCGCACCACGTCCAGGAAAGGTGGGCCGGTGAGCGGGCTGGCGAGCAGGTTCTCCACATCGAAGTAGAGGTTCAGGTTCCAGCTCTTGTAGTACCAGCGCTTGTCCACACGCATGTTCAGCTGGTTGAAGGAGGGCAGGCGGCGTGTATTGATCGCCCGGAAATCGGGCACACCCTGTTGCAGGGCATCCCACACCGCCACACGCGATGAAGTGCCCACATCAAAGGGAGTGTAGGGGCCACCACCCTGTAGACGCCAGTTGAGGCCCACTTCCCAGTCCTTCGCGAAGCGCTTGCCGCCCGTCAGGTTCACGATGTGGCCGTAGTCCCAGCTGCTGGGTGCATAGCGGCCATCCGCATTGGTGAACTCGCTCTTCACGAAGGTGTACGAGAAGATCCCATAGAACCCCTTGTACAACCGCTGCTGGGCCAGGAACTCCACCCCATAGGAGCGGCCCTGCGAAAGCGGGGCGGCCAGTTCATTCCCCACTACACCGAAGTCGCCCCCCAGGTTGGCCAGGCTGATGCCCTTGTTCACCAACAGCGGATACCGGTCATACCACTTGTGGAATCCCTCCACGCTGAACTTGGTGCTGAAGGTGGTGAAGTACTCCACACCGGCCACCACGTGATCGGCCCGGATGTACCCGATGCCCTGAGCGATGTTGGCCAGTTCCTCGCCCACGCGCAACCCGAGCACCGTGTAGGGTGGCAACTGGTAGAAGCGCCCCACGTTGGCATTGATGTTCACCGCATCGCTCACGGCGTAGGACATGGACAGGCGCGGGGACACCTGGTCCAACGGGCTCCCCAGTTCACCGCCCAGGCTGGTGAAGTCGGTGCGGATGCCGAAGCTGGCCGAGAACTTGCCCAGGGTGCGGCCCAGCTGTGCGAAGCCCGCGTACTTGTCGAAGGTGAGCGCGCTCGTGTAATCCACATCGACCACCTCCCCTTGGATGACGCGCTGCGTATAGGTATCGGTGGTGTAGCGCGCCCGCTCGTAGCCGACACCGCCAATGAAGCGCCAGTTCCCGTAGTTCATCGTGGCCTCGTACCGCAGCTTGTTCTCGGCCTCCTGGCTTTCGTAATCGAGCAACTGGCCCGAGGGGTCGGTGCGGTCGTTGTAGCGGTACTTGTCCGAGGTGTTGGAAAGCATGCTCCTGCTGGCCACCACCGTGTGGAAGCCCTTCTCCACGAAACGGTCGTAACGGGCACCCACGGTGTAGTTCCACTGCACGTTCTCCGGCAGATTGCCCAGGATGTACTTGTTCCGCTCCAGCGTCACCGGGTCGGTCACGTTCTCCGCTGAACTGCGATTGAGGTCGAGGTTATCGTAGGCACCCAGCCCGATGAAGGTGAGCCGCGACTTCTCCCCGATCTTGATGCGATGCTTGAACTGCGCATCGTTGTAGGTGGGCAGGAAGGGAAGTCCCAATGCCTGAAAGAGGAACTGGAGGTAGCTGCGGCGGATGGAGATGATGGTGGTCGCGTTAGGGCCGGTGGGACCGTCGAAGGTGAAGCCCGCATCGCTGCTGCCCAGCATGAAGGTCATGGTGCGCTTCTCGGCATTGCCCTCGGGCTGCTTGAACTCGAAGACGGAGCTGAGCGTGTTCCCCCGAGCGGCCGGGAAGGCCCCGGTGATCACGTCCACCTCGCGGATGAAGTTCACGTTGATGAGCCCGACCGGCCCCCCGCTCGATCCCTGGGTGCTGAAGTGGTTGATGGTGGGCACCTCGATGCCATCGAGGAAGAATCGGTTCTCGTTGGGCGCGCCACCACGGATGATGATGTCGTTGCGGAAGCTGGGCGTGCTGGCCACACCGGGAAGCGCCCGCACCACGCGGCTGATGTCCCGATTGCCACCTGGATTGCGCATGATCTCCGCACTGCCCAGGGTGCGCACGGACAGCGGACTTTCCACCGTGCGCTGGAAGGGCTGGCGTGTCACCTCCACTTCTTTCAGCTCCACGGCGGATGGCTCAAGGTCGATGATGAGCTCCACCGGACGGGCCGTACCCACCTGGACCTCATACACCGTGCGCGGCAGATAGCCCACGGACGAGACCAGCACATTGTAGAGGCCCGGCTTCACCCCTTCGAGCAGGAACACGCCCTTCTCGTTGGTCAGCGCGCCCTGGGTGGTGCCCTCCAGCAGCACGTTCACGAAGGGAAGTGGCTCACGTGTGCGGGCATCGCGCACCACACCGCCCACCGAACCGGTCTGTCCATAGGAACGGGAGACGCCTGCACCCCAGAAGAGGAACAGGATCAGGACACGGGCGCTGGGAAGGCGGAACATCGGTGGGGTTGGTTGGGTGCGACACGAAGGAACCGCCAAGGGGAGGCAAAGGTTCATCGGCACACGACCAAAAGCCGGTCGGATGGTCCGGGATCGTCATCGCACTGTCGATCGCGAAAATACCGGCACTCCCACCCTCGCCAGCCAAGTAACTGATACTCTGGCGCATACATCGTTCAATCCACACGAACCGGGGTTCATTCGGTCATTTTGTTCAACTTTTCCTTGACATCGTGAAACAACTTTTCTCACCTTTGTTCAGTCTTTCGGTCATAACATTAAACACTCAGCCATGTCGACCCTCGAGTTCCAACAGCAACTGATCGGACTCCGCCAGCAGTTGTACTACTTCGCGCTGAGCCTTACCAAGGACCGCGACAACGCGCTGGACCTGCTTCAGGAGAGCCTGATGCGCGCCCTGACGTACCGGGACAAGTACCGGGACAACACCAACTTCAAGGCGTGGTTGTACACCATCATGAAGAACACCTTCATCAACGACCACCGTCGCACGAAGCGGACGAAGGCCTTGATGGACACCGTGGACCGCGAGCGCGACCAGGTGCGTCGCGTACACACGCCGGCCACGGCGGAGTCGACCGTGAAAATGGCCGAGATCCAGCGTAGCTTGGAGCGCTTGGACCCCGCCTTCCGAACGCCCTTCACCATGCACCACGAGGGCTACAAATACCACGAGATCGCCGATCATCTGGACATCCCCATCGGCACGGTGAAGAGCCGGATCTTCCAAGCCCGGCAGCGCCTGATGGAGATGTTGAGCGACAAGCACATCCAGAACTGATGCGCCACGCCCTGATCATCGGCTCCGGGTTCGCCGGGTTGGCCGCCGCTGCATCGCTGGCCCGGAGGGGCTTCCGCGTGACGGTGCTCGAGAAGAACGCCGAGCCTGGCGGGCGGGCCCGCACCTGGAGCGACCGCGGGTTCACCTTCGACATGGGCCCCAGCTTCTACTGGATGCCCAAGGTGTTCGACCGCTTCTTTGCCGAGTTCGGGGAAAAGGCCAGCGACCACTACCAGCTGGTGCGGCTCGATCCGAGCTACAGCGTGGTCTTCGGCCCCCGGGAGAAGTGGGCCATCCCGGCAGACCCGATCGCCCTGCGCGCCTTCTTCGACGGCAAGGAGAAAGGTGCCGGAGCCCAGCTGGACCGCTTCCTGGCAGAGGCCAAGCTGAAGTACGACCTGGGCATGGGTGAACTGGTGTACCGGCCCTCATTGAGCTGGGGCGAGTACATGCACCCGGGGCTGATCGGGGGATTATTGAGGACCAAGGTCTTCCGCAGCCTGCGCAAACACGTGCAGGCCCATTTCACCGATGAACGGCTGCGGCTGCTGATGGAGTTCCCGGTGCTCTTCCTGGGCGCTGCCCCGCAGAACACCCCCGCGCTGTACAGCCTGATGAACTACGCCGACATGGAGCTGGGTACCTGGTACCCCATGGGCGGCATGGGCAAGGTGGTGGATGCCTTTGTGCGCGTGGCGGAGAAGCAGGGCGCCACCATCCGGTGCAATGAAACGGTGAAGCGCATCCTGGTGGAGAACGGCAAGGCCGTGGGCGTGGAGACCACCTCCGGTGTGCTGCGCGCTGACCTGGTGGTGGCCGGTGCCGACTACCATCATGTGGACCAGCAGTTGCTGCCTGAGGCCCAGCGCGGCTACAGCCCTGAATACTGGAAGAAGCGCACCATGGCCCCCAGCGGACTGCTCTTCTACCTCGGCTTCGACCGCCGGCTGCCCGACCTGGAGCACCACACCCTCTTCTTTGATGAATCGCTGGACCAGCACAGTGCGGAGATCTATGACGACCCGGCCTGGCCCAGCAAGCCCCTGTTCTACACCAGCTGCGCCAGCAAGACCGACCCCTCGGTGGCGCCCGCTGGCCAGGAGAACATGGTGATCCTGATCCCCATCGCCCCGGGCTTGGATGACCGCGAAGAGACCCGCGAGCGCTACTACCACGTGGTGATGGAGCGCCTGGGCCGCCACCTCGGCTTCGACCCGCGCCCGCATGTGGTGGTGAAGCGCAGCTACAGCATCAACGACCTGCAGGCCGATTACAACGCCTTCCGCGGCAACGCGTACGGCATGGCCAACACCATCATGCAGACCGGCCCTCTGCGCCCCAGCATGAAGAGCCGCAAGGTGCAGGGCCTGTACTACACCGGGCAGCTCACCGTGCCCGGCCCCGGCGTGCCACCCGCGATCATCAGCGGTCAGGTGGTGGCCGAACTGATCGAGAAGGAATTCGCACGCAACCCCATCAAGGCATGAACACCATCGCACTCTACGATAAGGTCTGCCTGAAGGCAAGCAGGCACACCACGTACAGCTACAGCACTTCGTTCTCGCTGGGGATCCGTTCGCTGGACAAGCGGTTCCATGCGCCGATCCATGCCATCTATGGTTTCGTGCGCTTCGCGGACGAGATCGTGGACACCTTCCATGGCCACGACAAATCGGACCTGTTGCGCCGTTTTCGCGAGGACACCTACCGGGCCATCGCCGAGGGCATCAGCCTGAACCCGATCCTGCACAGCTTCCAGCGCGTGGTGAACACCTACCAGGTGGAACGCGAGCTGTACGACACCTTCCTGGACAGCATGGCGATGGACCTGACGGACACCGCCCATGATCAGCGGAGCTACGAGACCTACATCCTGGGGAGCGCGGAAGTGGTGGGCCTGATGTGCCTGCGCGTGTTCTGCGAAGGCGATGATGCGCTCTATCACAAGCTGAAGCCCGCGGCCATGAAGCTGGGGGCGGCCTTCCAAAAGGTCAACTTCCTGCGCGACCTGAAGGACGACCACCAGAACCTGGGCCGCACCTACTTCCCCGGCATCGACCTGAGCCGCTGGGATGAGGACACCAAGCGCACCATCGAGGCGGACATCCAAGCCGACTTCGATGCAGCGCTGGAGGGCATCCGGCAACTGCCGAAGGGTGCCCGGTTCGGCGTGTACATGGCCTACATCTACTACGTGAACCTTTTCCGCAAGATCAAGGCCCTGCCCGCAGGCCGCATCATGCAGGAGCGCGTGCGCGTGCGCAACCGCCGGAAGATCGCACTCCTCACCACCAGCTACCTGCGCCACAGCTTCGGCATGCTCTGAGCCATGCAGGACCACGCGATGGATGAGGAACAGGTGCTGCTGGTGAACGAGCGCGATGAGCCCATGGGCACCATGGGCAAGTTGCGTGCACACCAGGAAGGTGCTCTGCACCGGGCCTTCAGCGTCTTCCTGTTCGACGACCAGGGCCGCTTGTTGCTGCAGCGCCGCGCTGCAGGCAAATACCACAGCCCCGGCCTGTGGACCAACACCTGCTGCAGCCATCCCCGGCCGGACGAGGCCGTGGCCGATGCCGCGCGTCGCAGGCTGATGGAGGAGATGGGCATCGACACGCCCGTGGAGCACCGCTTCAGCTTCCAGTACCGGGCCGACCTCGACAGCGGCCTCATCGAGCACGAACTGGACCATGTCCTCTTCGGCCGGTGGAACGGGGATGTGCGTCCGAACCCCGAGGAGGTCGATGATTGGACCTACATCAACCTGGATAAACTGGACGCCGAACTGACCCGGCATCCCGAGCGCTACACCGCCTGGTTGCGCATCTGCTGGGAGCAGGTGCGCGACGCCCTGCGCGAAAGCGCACCCACCACCAACTGAACAGACCCATGCTGATGAAACGCAACGGCGCGGTGATCCCGCTGGCCGCCCCCCCTGAGCTTCTGCACGAGGACCACCCCGCCTCCATCGACACGCCGATGCGCGACGATGCCTTCGCGCTTTCGCCCGAGGAGAAGATCCACCGCATCGAACAGCACTTCCGCGGCATCATGGAGACGCTGGGCCTCGACCTCGCCGACGACAGCCTGCAGGGCACGCCCAAGCGCGTGGCCAAGATGTTCGTGAACGAGGTGTTCAGCGGGCTGGACCCCGCCACGCGCCCCGAGCCCACCTTGTTCGCCAACAAGTTCGGCTACAAAGGGATGCTGGTGGAACGCGACATCACCGTGCACAGCTTCTGCGAGCACCACTTCGTGCCCATCATCGGCAAGGCCACCGTGGCCTACTTCAGCAGCGGCCAGGTGATCGGCCTCAGCAAGCTGGACCGCATCGTGAAGCACTACGCCGCGCGGCCCCAGGTGCAGGAGCGTCTCACCGAGCAGATCGCCGCCGAACTGAAGCGCGTGCTGCGAACCGAGGACGTGGCCGTGCTGATCGACGCTGAGCACATGTGCGTGAAACTGCGCGGGGTGAAGGATGAATGCAGCAGCACCGTGACCTCGCATTTCAGCGGTCGCTTCGAGGAAGCGGAAGTGCGCAGTGAATTCCTCGCCTACCTGAAACACTGACGGAGATGCCTGTAGCGTCGACCCAATGGGTCGACACTACGGGAGAACCTTGCATGAACGCGCAGACAGTGAAACCCCGCATCAGCATCCACTGGTTCCGGCGCGACCTTCGCCTGGCCGACAACCATGGCTTCTTCCGCGCACTGAGCGAGCATGGCGATGTATTGCCGCTCTTCATCTTCGACACGGACATCCTCGACAAGCTGGAGGACAAGGCCGATAGGCGGGTGGACTTCATCCACCGCGCCCTGAGCAGCTTGCAGGCGGAACTCGTGAAGCGCGGCTCCACCCTGCTGGTGGAACACGGGCGCCCCCTCGATGTCTGGGAACGGCTGCTGGCGCAATACGAGATCGCGGCGGTCACCACCAACCACGACCATGAACCGTACGCCATCGCGCGGGACACCGCCGTGGGCGAGCTGCTGGCCGCGCACGGTGTGCCCTTCTGCACGTTCAAGGACATCAGCATCTTCGAGCGCGGCGAGGTGGTGAAGGATGATGGCGGGCCGTACACCGTGTACACCCCCTACATGCGCAAATGGCGGGCGCAGTTCACCCCCGAGATGGCCGCGCCCCACCGCAGTGAGGACCTGTTGGACCGGCTTTGGAAGAGCGATCCGCTCCCTCTGCCCAGATTGGAGGCCATCGGGTTCAAACCGACAGACCTGCAGGCCCCGCCTGCCACCTTGACGGATGAACTGCTCCGCAACTATGACCGCACGCGCGACATCCCGTCCGTGATCGGGACCAGCCGGATGAGCACGCACCTGCGCTTCGGCACGGTGAGCGTGCGCGAACTGGTGCGTCGCAGCTTCGCGACCAGCCCGAAGTACCTGAACGAGCTCATCTGGCGGGAGTTCTTCATGCAGATACTCTGGCATTTCCCGCACCCGGAGCGGGCCTTCAAGCCTGCGTATGACCAGATCGCGTGGCGTGCCGACGAGGCCGGGTTCAAGGCCTGGTGTGCGGGACGAACGGGTTATCCTTTGGTGGACGCCGGCATGCGCGAATTGAATGCTACCGGCCTGATGCACAACCGGGTGCGCATGGTGGTGGCCAGCTTCCTCACCAAACACCTCCTCATCGACTGGCGCTGGGGGGAGGCCTACTTCGCGGCCAAACTGCTCGACTTTGAGCTGAGCAGCAACAACGGAGGCTGGCAATGGGCCTCAGGCTCAGGCTGTGACGCCGCTCCCTACTTCCGCGTGTTCAACCCCACCCTGCAACTGCAGCGCTTCGACCCCCAGTTAAAATATGTAAAGTATTGGGTGCCAGAGTATGGATCGGCAAACTATGTGCAGCCGTTGGTCGTTCATGAGATGGCCCGCAAACGAGCCTTGGAGACCTACAAGTCCGGTCTCGAAGGGAACCGGGCCACGGCACAACGTCAAACCGATCTATTCACATAGCCATGCCACGCAAGAAAAAACAGGTCATCCTCACCCAACCGGTGAAAGAGGGCATCAAGCAGATCAAGGTCCGTCTGGATGCCAGGACCATCATCACGGTGGCCAGCCAGAAGGCGCTTGAGTTCTGGCGCCAGCGCTATCCCAAGCTGGAGGTCATTGGCTGAGCCCCATGGCCCTGCACGTCCTCGAACAGGAACAGGTGCTGCCGATCAGCTTGGAGGAGGCTTGGAGCTTCTTCAGTTCGCCGCGCAACCTGGCCCGGATCACCCCGCCCGACATGGGTTTCGTGATCCACGAACCGTTCGATGACTCCCCCGCACATGCCGGGCAGCGGATCACCTACACGGTGCGGCCGCTGTTCGGCATTCCGCTGAAATGGGTCACCCTCATCGCCCTGGCCGAAGGTCCTCATCGCTTTGTGGACAGCCAGATTAAAGGCCCCTACAAGCGCTGGTGGCACCTGCACACCTTTGAGGCGGTGGAGGGCGGCGTGCGGATGCGCGACCGGGTGGAATATGAACTGCCGCTGGGTCCTTTGGGCGAACTGGCGCATGTTATGTTCGTTAGGAAGCGCCTGCAACAGATCTTCGCGCACCGCCGGGAGACCCTGCAGCGCCTATTTCCCGGCCCGGCGCGAACCATTTGAAGGACGAGTCTGTTCCTCGGACATGAGCATCTGGGCCATCATCGGCATCGTATCGGCCACCGCACTGATCATGGAATTCGTGGCCTGGGCCACCCACAAGTACGTCATGCACGGCTTCCTGTGGGTGCTGCATGCGGACCACCACAAGAAGGACCACTACGGCTTCCTGGAGCGCAACGATACCTTCTTCCTGATCTTCGCCATCCCCTCCATGCTCCTGTTCATCGTGGGCGGCGTGAAGGGGCTGCACACCCCCTACCTGTGGATCGGCCTCGGCATCCTGGTGTATGGGCTGCTGTACTTCTTCGTGCACGAGGTGTTCATCCACCAGCGCATCAAGTGGCTGCGCAACACGAACAACGCCTACTTCCTGGCGATACGCCGGGCGCACAAGGTGCACCACAAGCACCTGGGCAAGGAGCACGGTGAGTGCTTCGGCATGCTGATCGTGCCGATGAAGTACTACCGCGAGGCCAAGCGGATCCTGGCGCAGCAGCGGGCATCCGCGCCGCGCACCGCCTGATCTAAAGTCACTTCAGTTCGTCCTAGATCACTCTGGAACCTCCCCGGGAGCACACTCCTGCACCGTGGTATTGGCCTCGGGCAGGTCAGGGCTGATGTAGGGAATGCCCAGGTCCAGGCCCCGCAGGATGAACAGGACGCCCATCGCGGCATAGGCCACCGGGGTGAACTTGCGCAACGTGGCGCGCAGGCCCGGCGCCAGATACGTGCTGCCTACTTTCAATGTGACGAGCGCCGGCCAGGTGCCCAAGCCGAAGACGAGCATGAAGCCGGCCCCTGACATCCAGCCATCCTGGGACATGGCGCCGGCCAGGGCGAGATAGACCATGCCACAGGGCAGCAGCCCATTGATCATCCCCGTGACCAGAAGGCCCTCGGGCGACGTGCGGTGGAGTTGGCGTGCGAACACCCCTTGCAGGCGCATGGGCAGGCGGGCCGGGCCTTGGGCGACCGGGATGCGTGCGAGCAGGCCCGGGAGGAACAGGCCGGCCAGGATGAGGATGCCGAGCGCGATGGAGACCGTGCGTTGAACGCCGGCCATGTGCAGCCCACGACCGAACAAGCCCGCCGCAGCACCGAGCGTCATGTAGGTGAGGAGGCGTCCTCCGTTGAGGAGGAACGCGCTACCCAGACGGGCGGCCATGTGGCCTTTGGGCGAAGGCACCGCCAGGGCCAGCGGTCCGCACATGCCCAGGCAATGCGCGCTGCTGAGCAGTCCCAGCACAAAGGCCGTTACGGCCCATGAGCTCATTGGAAGTACAGCCGTTCCTTGGTGAGGTAGGTGGTGCCGTCCGCCGACCATTCCAGCACGGCGTTGTACGCGCCCTTCAGGCGGCCGCCCAGGTCGATGGTGGCCACGCCGCTCGTATCGGGGGTCACCGGAAAGCGCGCATCGGCACGTGCATCCGAGGGGCGCTGCAGGTAGAGCTCACCGGTAACGGCCTTGCCCCGCACGGTCTGCGGCCATTCGATCTGCAAGGTGCTCCCGTTCAACACCAACTGCACCTGGCCTTCCAATGCGGCGGCCCGGTTCAGCTTGTCGATCTGTTCCTGGTAACGCAGTTCCTGGGCGTAATAATCCTCGGCCACCAGCTCCTCCTGGTTGAACGCGGCGCGGTACATGAAGGAGGCCATCAGCAGCACAAAGACCGTCATGACGAGAAAAATGGCCTTACCCCAGGTGAACTTCATGATGCTGTCTTGATCGGCCCCACAAAGGTAGTGCCCACCGTTTCGATGAGCTGGTCACCGGAGTACACCCCGATCTCCAGCTTGGTCTTGGTGCCCTTGATCTCCGCGGGTTCGAGCACGATGAACAGGGCACCCTGACCCAGCGCGGCCTTCTCCAGGAAGACCTCCTTGCCCACCAGGCGGACCTCGCCCTTGATGCCGATGAGCTCGAAGCGCAGGGGCATATCGCGCGAGGTCTTGTTCACCACCTTGTAGTTGTACAGGTTGCTGATGCGGCCGTCCTCCTGCGTCTGGAAGAGCATGCCCGGGGTACGCAGCACGGTGGCCTCCACATCGCTGCGCATCACGATGAGCGCGATGATCACGCCCACCAGTACCGTCAGCACGCCGGTGTAGGCCTTCATGCGGGTGGTGAAGCGCCAGGGCTGCTTGTCGGCGATCTCCGCCTCACTCGCGAAACGGATCAGGCCCTTGGGCAGGTCCACACTGGCCATCATGTGGTTGCAGGCATCGATGCAGGCCGTGCAGTTCACACATTCCAGTTGCGTTCCGTTGCGGATGTCGATGCCCGTGGGGCATACGTGCACGCAGGCCTTGCAGTCGATGCAATCGCCCTTGCCGGCCGCCTTGCGGTCCTCCCCCTTCCTGATCTTGGCACGACCCTCGCCGCGTACGTGATCGTAGGCCACCACCAGGCTGTGGCGGTCCAGCAGCACACCTTGCAGGCGGCCGTAGGGGCACACCGTGGTGCACACCTGTTCGCGCATGAAGGCGAAGACCCCGTAGAACACAAGGGAGAAACCCACCATGGCGATGAAGCCACCGAGATGCTCCGTGGGTGGCGAGGTGATGATGTCGACCAGCGCATCGCTGCCCACGATGTAGGCAAGGAAGGTGTTGCCGATGAGGAAGGCGATCAGGAAGAAGATGAAATGCTTCAGGCCCTTCTTCCACAACTTGACCGGCCCCCAGGGCTCCTTGTTCAAGGCCTGCTGCTGCTTCCAGTCGCCCTCGACCCAATACTCGATGCGGCGATAGACCAGTTCCATGAAGATGGTCTGCGGACAGACCCAGCCGCAGAAGAGCCGTCCGAAGGCGACGGTGAACAGCGCGATGAAGATGACCCCGCTGATGAACGCCAGAACGAAGAGGTGGATGTCCTGCGGCCAGAACGTCTGGCCGAGGATCACGAAGCGACGCCCCAGCAGGTCGATCTGGAGCAGTGGATCACCGCCGATGCGGATGAACGGGCCCAGGAAGAGGAGGACGAGCAGCGAATAGCCGACCACTTGTCGGCGGTTGAACCAGGCACCGGCCGGCTTCTTCGGATAGATCCAGATGCGCTTGCCGCTCTTGTCCACCGTCGCGATCGAGTCGCGAAAGCTCTCGTCGCGTGCACCGTTGGCACCGTTGTTATCCATGCTCATTGGGCCACGGCCACCGCCGTGGTATCAGGCGTTGCGGCCGTTGAGTCGGCCGGGGCGGCACCCTCCTCCTTCCACAGATCACCCTGCGGCGCCTTGGCGTTGGCGGGGTTCGTGCCCTGCAGGGACATGATGTAGCTGGCCACCTGTTGGATCTCCACCGGTTTCAGGTCCTTCTTCCAGCTCTGCATGCCCTTCTCCTGCACGCCGTACTTGATGGTGCTGAACACATGCTTGATGCTGCCACCGTGCAGCCAGTAGGCGTCCGTCAGGTTCGGACCCACGGCGTTGCCTTCGCCGTTCTCGCCGTGGCAGGCCTTGCAATAGGTCTGGAACGTGTTCTTGCCGGCCGCCAGAGCGGAAGCATCCGTCATGGCCACCACCGTGTTCTCATCAACCGCAGCGGCTGACTTGGCGAGATAGGCCTCCACTTCGGCCTTGGCTTCGGCCATCTCCTGCTCATACTCATCGGCCTGGTGCAGCCAGGTACCGCTGATGTGCACATTGAAGATGTAGACCACGCTCCAGATGATGGTGCCGTAGAACAACCACAGCCACCACGGCGGAAGCACATTGTCCAGCTCACGGATGCCATCGTACTCGTGGTGCATGAGGATATCCTCCTCCTTCTCCACTTTCACGGTGCGGGTGAGCCTGTTCAGCACGGTATCGGCGAACGAGGTCTCCTCGGCGGCCTTGGTCTCGGCCTCGGGACCGCCCAGCACACGCACCATGCCGCGGATCACCGTCAGCTGGGCCACGATGATGACGAAAAGGATGATGTTCGCGCTGATGAGCCAGTAGAGCAGGGTCTGCGTGGTGACCATGGCCACGGCAGGCGTTGCCGCCTGGGCATCCAGAGTGGAACCGGCCAGCAGCAGGGCCAGCACACCGGCCGCGCGGCGACCCTTGAGGAAGTCGGCCCACACCGTGCCCGTACCGCCCAGGGTCTTCATGATGCCCGAGAGGGTGAGGATGATCACCACCTGGAGCACGGCCATGGCCAGCAGGATGTAGTTGGTCTCCATGCCCGGGTTCTCCAGCAGGCCCGGTGATGAAGTGGCCGCTGCCGCCGCATCCTGGGCCAGCAAGGGGGCCGACCAGAAGGAACCGATGATCAGCAGTGCAAGGGGAAGGAAGTTCCGTAGACGCATGGTGGTTCAGGTGTGCGTTCAGGCGTTGTCGTTGTCAGAGAGCGGCAGCTGCTCCATGTGCTCGATGCGGCTGCGTTCGGTGGTGAGGATGTACCACGAGGCCACGATGAAGATGCCGAGGAAGAGCACGAAGGCCGCCACGGGATAGATGCCGATGTCGTGGATCGACGTCATATGATGCTTGATGAACTTCAGCATGGCCGGCGATCATTGGGCCTGCACCACCTGGGTGTCGGGCTGCTTCTTGATGTCCGTTCCCAGGCGCTGGAGGTAGGCGATGAGCGCGATGATGTCCAGATCGGGGTTGGCCTCGATGCCATCCTTCTTCAGCCTGGCCACGATCTCCTGGGCCTGGGCCTCCAGATCGGCCACCGCTTTCTGGTCGTAGCCCTCCTCGTAGGGAACGCCCAGCTTCTGCATGGCGCGGATCTTCGCCGGGATCACCTCCTTGTCGATGGTGTTCTCGTACATGTGCGGGTAGGCGGGCATCAGCGAACCGGCGCTCATGCTGGTGGGGTCGAACATGTGGTAGTAGTGCCAGCTATCGGGATACTTGCCGCCCTCGCGGTGCAGGTCCGGACCGGTGCGCTTGCTGCCCCACTGGAAGGGATGGTCGTAGATGAACTCGCCCGCCTTGCTGTACTCGCCATAACGTTCGGTCTCACTACGGAACGGACGCACCATCTGCGAGTGACAGGTGTAACAGCCCTCCATGATGTAGATGTCGCGGCCGTGCAGCTCCAGCGGCGTATAGGGCTTCACCTGGGCGATGGTGGGCACGTTGCTCTTGATCAGGAAGGTGGGCACGATCTCGATGATGCCGCCGATCGCCACCAGGATCAGGCTCAACACGAGCATCATGATGGGACGGCGCTCGATGACGCGGTGCCAGTAGCCGCCGCTCTCACCCGCATAGTTCTTCTCCAGCGCCGGTGCTTCAGCATCCTCATTGGCGATGAGCTTGCCGCTGGCGATGGTCTTCCACACGTTGTACACCATGAGCAGCGCACCGACCAGGAACAGGGTGCCACCCAGTCCACGCAGCCAGTAGGCGTACTTGATCTGCAGCACGGTGTCCAGGAAGTTCTTGTACACCAGGTAGCCGTCCGGAGTGAACTGCTTCCACATCAGGCTCTGGGTGAACCCGGCGAAATAGAGCGGGATGGCGTAGAAGATGATGCCCAGCGTGCCGATCCAGAAGTGGGCGTTGGCCAGGCCCTTGCTGTAGAGCTTCGTGCCCCACATGCGCGGCACCAGCCAGTAGATCATACCGAAGGTGAGGAAGCCGTTCCAGCCCAGACCGCCGACGTGCACGTGGGCGATGGTCCAGTCCGTGAAGTGGCTGATGCTGTTGAGGAACTTGGTGCTCAGCAGCGGGCCCTCCAGCGTGGACATGCCGTAGGCCGTGATGGCCACCACCATGAACTTGAGCACCGGCTCGTCACGCACACGGTCCCAGGCACCACGCAGGGTGAGCAGACCGTTGAGCATACCGCCCCAGCTGGGTGCGATGAGCATGATGCTGAACACGGTGCCGAGGCTCTGGGCCCAGTCGGGCAGTGAGCTGTACAGCAGGTGGTGCGGGCCAGCCCAGATGTAGATGAAGATGAGCGCCCAGAAGTGGATGATCGAGAGCTTGTAGCTGTAAACCGGGCGATTGGCCGCCTTCGGCATGAAGTAGTACATCAGGCCCAGGTAGGGCGTGGTGAGGAAGAAGGCCACCGCGTTGTGGCCATACCACCACTGCACCAGGGCATCCTGCACACCGGCGTACCAGCTGTAGCTCTTGAACAGCGTCACCGGCATGGCCATCGAGTTCACGATGTGCAGCATGGCAACCGTGACCCAGGTGGCGATGTAGAACCACACGGCCACGTAGAGGTGGCGTTCGCGGCGCTTGAGGATGGTGCCGAACATGTTGATGCCGAAGACCACCCACACCAGCGTGATGGCGACATCGATGGGCCACTCCAGCTCAGCATACTCCTTGCTGGTGGTGATGCCCAGGGGCAGGGTGATGGCGGCGGCCACGATGATCAACTGCCAGCCCCAGAAATGGAGCCAGCTCAGCCCATCGCTGAACATGCGGGCCTTGAGCAGCCGCTGCAGGCTGTAGTAGATGCCGGCGAACATGCCGTTGCCCACGAAGGCGAAGATGATCGCGTTGGTGTGCAGGGGGCGAAGGCGGCCGAAGGTGAGCCACTCATGCACGTTCCAACTGGGGATCACCAGCTGGAAGGCGACCGTCAGGCCGACGAGCATGCCTACGATGCCAAAAACGATCGTGGCCATCAGGAAGGCCTTGACGATCTTGTTGTCGTACTGGAAACGTTCGATCATCGCGTCAAGCGTTGGGGTTCGTGGACGTGTTACGGGAGGCGTCGTTGTTGTTCTTCTTGGGAGCGTTGTCGCTCAGGATGCGGACGGCCGGGGAACGATCATCATCGAACTGCCCACTGCGCACCGCCCAGGTGAAGGCCGCCAGGAAGAGCAGGGCCACCACGGTGCTGGCAGTGATCAGGAGGAAGATGACATTCATGTGACGTTCCGGTTCGCGGGCCAAATGTGCGCGGGGGTACCAACCCGGCAACTGATCGTTCTCAGTGCATCACCTGATGTTCGTCAGGTTACGGTCCGAACCCCAGGCACGGTGCGCCATCCAGGTGGTGGCCAGGGTGACAAAGCCGACCACGGTGACCGAGCTCAGGGGCATGAGGATCGCCGCAATGAGCGGCGTCAGCTTGCCGGCCACCGCGAAGGAGACCCCCGTGATGTTGTACATGAGCGACAGACCGAGGCTGGCGATGACGACCTTCCGGGCCTGCCGGGTGAGCCGCACGGCCTTGGGCAGGTAGCCGAGGCTCCGCGCATCCAGGATGGCATCGCTGGCGGGGGTCAGCGCCGCGCTGGTCTCGCTCACCGTCATGCCCACATCGCTCTGGGCCAGGGCGCCGGCATCGTTCAGGCCGTCCCCCACCATCATCACGCGATGGCCGGCCTGCTGCAGCTTCACCACATAGGCCGATTTGTCCGTGGGGGTGCAGGACGTGCGCATGGTGGCCCCGTTGAACGCGTCGGCCACCTCGGCATCCACGTTGGCATCGCCGGTGAGAAGGTGGGTGCTCGTGAGCTCGGCCATGCCCTGCACAGCCGCCGTCATGCCCGATCGGGCCCGCTTGCGCACCGCGAAGAACCCGCGATGCACCCCGCCGATCGCCACATGCACCTGGGCCTCTCCCGGCTCCAGTACAGCCCGCTGCCCCTGTGTGAAGGCGGCCGAACCGATGCGGACACACAGGCCGCGTACGGTGCCTTCGATGCCCTGCCCGGCTTCCTCGCGCACCTCGATGGCGTCGCTTACCGGTGCCTTGAGGCCATTGTAGAGCACGGCGCTCAGCGGGTGGGCACTGTTGCGGGCGAGGGAGCGCACACGCTGCTCCTCATCGGGCGTCAGGGACGTTCCCACGAACCGCCATTCATAAGCCTCGCGGGCGGTTAGCGTACCGGTCTTGTCGAAGATCACGGCGTCCACATGCGCCAGGCGCTCCACCA
>ENA-UOUJ01000845-UOUJ01000845.1-activated-sludge-metagenome-genome-assembly--contig:-NODE-845-length-18005-cov-3.714039_pt1 | contig 18005 bp, 19 predicted proteins | sample MGYA00249839_ERZ747224 | MGnify/ENA primary metagenome ERZ747224 (study PRJEB28782, sample SAMN03220277) | activated sludge metagenome | biome: wastewater; feature: sewage sludge; material...
CTTGAAGCCCGTGAGGTGGGCGCCGAGCCTGTACTGGGTGCTGAACCGATCGGTGGACATGGACACTTCGGGCCCGATCCAGAACCGGTCGAACAAGCGCCAGCCTGCCGCAGCGCGGGCGCTGTAAACCGAGTTGACGGTGGTGACCGCGGCGGCGGCGGCGACCATCATCGCTGGCGTGGGCTCCCACCACACTTCGCTCGCCAACTGGACGCCGAAACGGCTTCCGCTCAGCCTGTCGATCTGGACGGCGGGTTTGAACCCGCGAATTTCGAGGGTTGGACCGGCAAACACCCGGACTTCGAGGTCGCCGCGCTTGATCCGCCAGCCGGGCAGGGCCGAGGCGCGGAAGATATTGGTGGTGAAGCGGCGCGTCGCGGTATCGTAAAATTCAATGTTGTCGGACATGAACAGACGAACCAGAAAGCCATCCTTGTTCAGGTCGCCCTGCGGGGCCAGCAGCATTCCGTCGTATCCGGCCAGACCGTTGCGCCAGACGTCAACGCCGCTGAAAAACAGGAACCGTTCGGGTTTGGAGCCGCCGATGAGATTATCGGTCAGCGGCGGGCCGGTCACGGGCTGGGCCACTGACCGACCAATCGCCGGCCACGCCAGCAAGGCGGCCATGCAAACTGCGCGCACGCGCCCCAATGTACCCCAGCCCCCGCAAGTTCCAAGCGCCCCTACGTACAACTACTGATAGCAGGCGGGCGGGGTATCGCGTAGTGAACAATATGGAAACACCCTTAAGGTTTTTTTAACCGTCTGAGCTCTCAACGCGGCCGCGCGATCAGGTTTTCCACCGTGACGCCATCGCGGGTTTCGATGGTCTCGGCGATCCATCGACGGTGACAATGCTGATGATCACGCTCATAGCAGAGGAGGCAGACCGGCCCGGACTGCCTCACAAGCGCCGAGAGTTCGTCGATTTCCTCGCGGGCCTGCAGCGTCTTCAGATGCGCGGCGTAAATCTCGTGCAGCAGGTCGAATTTACCGCTGCGCCGGGCCAGCCTGCCCGGCTTTGGCGTTCCAAGCCCCCGCAAGTGCAGGTAGGCGATGCCGCGATCGCCGAGGCTTGCGGCGAGCTGGTTCTTTGAGAAGCCGGGGCGGCGGGACGATGTGACCGCGCGGACATCGACCAGCCACTTGATGCCGGCCCGTTGCAGTTCGTCGAGGACGGCTCGGGCCGGGGTCTGCTCGTAACCGATGGTGAAGAGCGGCGCCGTCAGCGTCATCCCGTGCTCCTTCATGTCACCCGTGCAATCAACTCCATCGCGCCGGCGGGCGCGCGCACCTTGCCTTCATGAATCACATAGGCGAACACGTCGCGCGGTATTTTCTTCGGCCGGGTTTCGTCCACGCGCGGCAGATCGTCTGGTTCCTCGCCCGCGGCCCAGGATTGAAAACGCTTCGCCCAGGCATCGAGCTGCTTCGGAGGATAGCAAGTCTCAATCCCGTCGCTGCCCCTTTGCAGGCGCGCATAGACGAAATCCGCGGCGATATCGGCGATCGCCGGATACTTGCCGTGCTCGGCGAATACGACCGGCACCTGGAACTGGCGCAGGAGCGAGATGAAGACCGGCGTGCGGAAACTGCCGTGGCGAACCTCGACGACGTGTCGCAGCGCTCGCCTGTCCAGCTTTCGCGGCAGGAGCTCGAGGAATTTGCCAAAATCGGATTCGTCGAATGCCTTGGTCGGCGCGAACTGCCACAGCACCGGTCCGAGATGGTCGCCCAGTTCCAGCACGCCCGAATCATAGAAGCGGTTCACCGAGTCGCCGGCCTCGGCCAGCACCCGGCGATTGGTGGCGAAGCGCGGGCCCTTCAGCGAGAATACGAAGCCGTCCGGCACCTCGCGCGCCCATTTGCGAAAGCTTTCCCGCTTCTGCGATCCATAATAAGTGCCGTTGATCTCGATGGAGGTCAGCCTGGAGGCGGCATATGCCAGCTCTTTCGCTTGCGCGAGCTTCTCCGGGTAGAAAACGCCGCGCCAGGGTGCGAAGGTCCAGCCGCCGACCCCGATATAAATGTTGCCTGCTTTACTCGCCATTGGGGCCCTGCCTCTTGCGGACGCTCCGATCGTACCTACTTTAACACCAACGGCGATGTCGAAGCCCGCTCCATCGCCGGAACGACCACGGGATGACAGGGCTGCGCCGGATGTACGCGCGCTCCGTTGTTCGTGGTCGTTGGCTTCGGTCGGCTCCCCACACATTGCTCTGGCTTTTATCAGGATTTCTGGCTCGCGGCCGGTTCGGTCCTGCGTCCGCTGACGATGCCCGTCATCTTGGCATTGGCGGCGGCCGCGGATATATGCTGGCGCCATGAATGAAGCCATCAGACCGGAGCCGGTCGAGCCATCAATCGGTATGCCGCGCCAGCTTTCGGTCGTCGTGCCCACCTTCAACGAGCGCGACAACGTGGTTGCGTTGTATCGGAAGCTGACCGCTGCGCTGAAGGGAATCGCGTGGGAGGTCATCTATGTCGATGACAATTCTCCCGACGGAACGTCGGACGTGGTGCGCGAACTGGCCGCGGTCGATCCCCGTGTTCGCTGCATCAGGCGCGTCGGCCGCCGCGGACTGTCCGGCGCATGCATCGAGGGCATTCTGGCGTCGAGCGCGCCGTGCGCCGCGGTGATGGATGCCGACCTTCAGCACGATGAAACCCGGCTGCCGGCCATGCTCGCGCTGCTGGAAAGCAATGCCGCTGATCTGGTCGTCGGCAGCCGCTACATCGAGGGCGGCAGCGCCGACAGCTTCGACAAGCAGCGCGCGGGCTTCAGCATGCTGGCAACCTCGGTCGCGAGGAAGCTGCTGCGCATCGAGATCGCCGACCCCATGAGCGGCTTTTTCATGATTCGCCGCGACCGCTTCGAACGGCTCGCGCCTGAGCTTTCGACCCAGGGTTTCAAGATCCTGCTCGACGTGATCGCGACGGCGCGCGGCGCATTGCGAGTCACCGAAGTTCCCTACACCTTCGGCTCGCGGCTGCACGGCGAGAGCAAGCTGGATTCGATGGTCGCGCTGGACTTTCTCGGTCTTGTGCTGGCGAAGCTGACGCATGATGCGGTGTCGTTGCGGTTCCTGCTGTTCGCGCTGGTGGGATCGGTCGGCGTCGTCGTGCATTTCGCCGGCCTGTTTGTCGCGCACGAAGTGCTGGCATGGCCATTTCCGCACTCGCAGGCGTTCGGCGCGATCCTAGCGATGACGAGCAATTTCCTGCTCAACAACCTCCTGACCTATCGCGACCAGCGCCTGAAAGGCTTGGGGATTCTTCGCGGCCTCCTGATTTTCTATCTGGTGTGCAGCGTCGGCCTGCTCGCCAATGTCGGCGTCGCGTTCTCGGTCTACAATCAGGAGCCGATCTGGTGGCTGGCGGGCGCGGCCGGCGCGCTGATGGGCGTGGTCTGGAATTACGCGGTATCCAGCCTGTTCGTGTGGCGCAGGCGATAGCGCGGCGATGTGCCTGACCGATACGTGGTCTGTCCGCGCCGTCGTTCTTACGGTCCTCGCGCTGGTGGCGTTGCGGCTGGTCTGCGCGTCCTTCACTCCGCTGACCTTCGACGAAGCTTACTACTGGACATGGTCGAAACATCTGGCTGGCGGCTATTACGATCATCCGCCGCTGGTGGCGGTGGTGATCCGCCTCGGCACCATGATCGCGGGCGATACCGAACTCGGCGTGCGGCTGGTGTCGATCCTGCTGGCGCTGCCGATGACCTTCGCTGTCTACCGCGCCACCGTGCTGTTGGTGGATAGCGCGCGCGCGGCGGCGACGGCAGCCGTTCTTCTCAACGTCATGCTGATGGTCGCGGCCGGCACCGTGATCGTGACGCCGGATGCGCCGCTGATGGTGGCATCGAGTTTCGTGCTGCTGTGTCTCGCCGAACTGCTGGTGGGCGGGCGCGGCGTCTGGTGGCTCGCTGTGGGCGTAGCCGTCGGTGCGGCGCTGCTGTCGAAATATACCGCGCTGTTTTTTGGCCCGGTGATCCTGATCTGGCTGGTGGCGGTGCCGGAGCTGCGGCGCTGGCTGCGGACGCCGTGGCCTTATCTTGGCGGGCTGGTCGCGCTGGCGATCTTCGCGCCGGTCCTCATCTGGAATGCCGAACATCATTGGGTGTCGTTCGCCAAGCAGTTCGGCCGCGCGCGCGTCGATCAGTTCACGCTTCGCTATATCGTCGAGCTGATCCCGGCCCAGATCGCCTTCGCGACGCCGCCGGTGTTCGCGCTCGCCGCGATGGGGCTGTTTGCATTGTCGAAGCGTGGCGAGGGCACGCGCGCCGCGCGGGTGCTGATCAATGCGACGGTGTGGACGCTGACGATCTATTTCGTCTGGCATTCGCTGCACGCTCGCGTCGAGGCCAACTGGTTTGGGTCGATCTATCCGGCGCTCGCGATCGCTGCGGCGGTTGCTTCCGACGTCACGCGCTGGCAGCCGCGCGGCCGGAAATTCGCCGATGCTTGCCGCCGCTGGGCGCTGCCGGTAGGCGTCGGCATGTTCGTGGCGCTGGTGGTGCAGGTGAACACCGGAATCCTTTCAGGCTATCGGCGCGATGCCTCGGTGCGCAGCGTCGGAGTCGGCGTGCGCGATCTTGCCGCCGGGATTGAAGCGTTGCGCGTGAAAAGCGGCGCGCGCTGCGTGCTCGCTCAAGGATATGGCGTGACGAGCTGGCTCCGGTTCTATCTGCCGAAGGACACTTGCGTGGCGCAGCACTTCGAGCGCATTCGCTGGATCAACGCGCCGCCTCCGGACATGGATCAACTCACCGGCAGGCTGCTTTTCGTCGACGACGGGTCGGATAACTGGCCGCCTGTCGCGCAGTCTTTCAATCATGTCGAGAAGATCGCAATGCTCGAACGCAAGCGCGGTCCGCTGACGATCGAGACCTTCGCTATCAACGTGGTGGCGGAGCCTTCGGGCGACGTGCTCGCGCCGCTACCGGCGGAGTTGAGATAGCGCAAGTATTTCGAACATACGGAACGCACTGTCCCTCCGGACTTGCAGGACGATCAAAAAAGTTCTACCTATAGGTATAAACTATTGGAAGGAGGAGTTCTGTGTCGAAATACGATCGTCTTGGCGACTTTCTGAGAAGCCAGAACCACGAGCGCGTACCGATGTCGTTTGCGGAGGTCGAGCGGATCACACAAACTAAATTACCCGCGTCGGCTCACAAACACCGACCGTGGTGGAGCAATAACCCGACCAACAGTGTACTGACGCGGGTTTGGCTTGAGGCTGGTTTCGAGAGCGAGCAGGTCGACATGGCAGGGCAGAAGCTTGTTTTCCGTCGCAAGGGGGAAGGTGACGGGCGATCATCCGGGCAACCGCAGCCTTCCGCTTCAGCACCTCTGCACCCGATACATCCGGCCTACGGTGCGATGAAGGGTATGGTGCGGATCATGCCGGGTACGGATATTGCGACACCCGCCGATCCCGAGTGGAGCAAGTCTACAGATGGTCGCCGCTGATGCGGCCTCTCTTGTGGGACACGTGCGCCGCAATCTGGATTTCCGATCAGGCGGAGCTGGCGCGAGCAGCCCTGGACTTGCTTGCTTCCGCTCACCGCGAGGGCGCGCCGTCCTACATCTCACCGATCACGGCATGGGAGGTCGGGTTGCTGGCGGCGCGGGGCCGGGTGCAGTTGCAGATCGCGCCGGAGCGATGGTTCGCGAAGTTGCTCGACATTCCCGGCGTTAAACTCGCGCCGATGCCGCCGGAACTTCTGATTGCGTCGTCATTCCTGCCGGGAACGCCGCCACGTGATCCCGCCGATCGTATCGTGGCCGCCACCGCACGCGACCTCGGAGCAACGCTCATCACGCGCGATCGGGTTCTGCTCGCTTATGGCAAGCAAGGGCACGTAAGCGTGGTGGAGTGTTGAGAGGACCGTGACCGTCTTTGAGCGTATTCGAACAACTGACGAAGCATAAACGAAAGGCCCGGCTTACGCCGGGCCTTTCTCATCGGTATTCAGCTTGGAAGGCTGATGGACTTTGGAAATCCATGCCGCCACATAAAGCCGGGCTTGCCCGGCTTTATGTATTTATAGTTCAGGGGCGGCGGTTTCTGACGCTATGCGTCAGAAATCCATGCCGCCCATGCCGCCGCCGCCCGGCATCGCCGGGGCAGGGCTGTTCTTCTTCGGCAGTTCGGCGACCATCGCTTCGGTGGTGATCAGAAGCGAGGCGACGGATGCGGCGTTCTGGATCGCGGTGCGCACGACCTTGGTCGGGTCGATGATGCCCTTGGAGATCAGGTTGCCGTATTCGCCGGTCTGCGAGTCGAAGCCGTGCGAATACTGCTCCTTCTCGAGGATCTTGCCGACGATGACGCTGCCGTCCTCGCCCGCGTTGATCGCGATCTGGCGGGCCGGCGCGGACAGCGCCTTGCGCACGATCTCGACGCCGGTCTTCTGGTCGTCGTTCTGGGTCTTGATGCGCTTGAGCTGCTCGGAGGCACGGAGCAGGGCGACGCCGCCGCCCGGCACGATGCCTTCCTCGACAGCCGCGCGGGTCGCATGCATCGCGTCGTCCACGCGATCCTTGCGCTCCTTCACCTCGACCTCGGTCGCGCCGCCGACGCGGATCACCGCGACGCCGCCGGCGAGCTTGGCCAGACGCTCCTGAAGCTTCTCGCGGTCGTAGTCCGAGGTGGTCTCCTCGATCTGCGCCTTGATCTGCGCCACGCGCGCCTCGATGTCGGCTTTCTTGCCGGAGCCGTTGACGATCGTGGTGTTTTCCTTGTCGATCATCACCTTCTTGGCGCGGCCGAGCATCTGCAGCGTGACGTTCTCGAGCTTGATGCCGAGGTCTTCGCTGATCGCCTGACCGCCGGTCAGGATGGCGATATCCTGCAGCATGGCCTTGCGGCGATCGCCGAAGCCCGGCGCCTTGACGGCCGCGACCTTGAGGCCGCCGCGCAGGCGGTTGACCACCAGCGTCGCCAGCGCCTCGCCCTCGACGTCTTCCGCGACGATCACAAGCGGCTTGCCGGTCTGCACCACGGCTTCGAGCAGCGGCAGCAGCTCGTTCAGCGAGGAGAGCTTCTTCTCGTTGATCAGGATGTAGGCGTCGTCCATCTCAACGCGCATCTTCTCGGCGTTGGTGACGAAGTAGGGGGAGATATAGCCGCGGTCGAACTGCATGCCCTCGACCACATCGAGTTCGGTTTCGAGCGACTTGGCTTCCTCGACCGTGATGACGCCCTCGTTGCCGACCTTCTTCATGGCGTCGGCGAGGAACTTGCCGATTTCGGAATCACCGTTGGCCGAGATGGTGCCGACCTGGGCGATTTCCTCGTTCGAGGTGACCTTCTTGGAGTTTCTCACGAGGTCGGCGACAACGGCCTCGACGGCCAGATCAATGCCGCGCTTCAGGTCCATCGGGTTCATGCCGGCGGCGACCGACTTGGCGCCTTCCTTCACGATCGCCTGGGCCAGAACCGTCGCGGTGGTGGTGCCGTCGCCGGCCGCGTCGGCTGACTTGGAGGCGACTTCGCGCACCATCTGCGCGCCCATGTTCTCGAACTTGTCGTCAAGCTCGATTTCCTTGGCGACGGTGACGCCGTCCTTGGTGATGCGGGGCGCGCCGAACGACTTTTCCAGCACGACGTTGCGGCCCTTCGGACCCAGCGTCACCTTCACGGCGTTGGCGAGGATGTCCACGCCGCGCAGCATCTTGTCGCGAGCGTCGACGCCGAATTTGACATCTTTGGCTGACATGTTGAGTTGTTCCTTTGAATGATCGTGCAGGGAATGGCGCTCAGGCGGCCTTCTTCTTGGCGGGCGCGACGTCGGTGAGGACGCCCATGATGTCGGATTCCTTCATGATCAGGAGATCCTGGCCCTCGATCTTGACTTCGGTGCCGGACCACTTGCCGAACAACACGCGGTCGCCGACCTTGAGGTCGATCGGGATCAGCTTGCCGGCCTCGTCGCGGCCGCCGGGGCCGACGGCGACAACCTCGCCCTGCGATGGCTTTTCCTTGGCCGTGTCGGGAATGATGATGCCGCCTGCGGTCTTCTCTTCTGCGTCGATGCGCTTGACCACGACGCGGTCGTGAAGCGGACGGAATTTCATGCAGTCCTCCTAAGACATTGAAAATCTGTGATGTTTATGAATTCTGGCAGTCAATACCGGCGAGTGCCAGCATGACCGGACAGGACATAAGGGACGTTCAGGGCGCGGACAAGGGTGAAAGGCGGATTTTTTAAGCAATCCAGGGTGGAGACTGCCAACGTGGTTCACCGATCCTCGCCAGAGTACAGCCTATTGTTAGCAGGCGCGGTAAGTCGCTGCCAGAGCTAAGTTAATCAAACATACTATTTGTTTTCAGGCTTGTGATCGGGGCGGCGCGCCGTCACATTTTAAGGATGATCCGTCGAAGAATGGCGGCCGCCTGACAACGGTTCCGAAGCGGGTCTGGAGGCATTGGAGCGATCGGGGAAGTCGGCCCGTCACTTCGCCGATGGCGCAGCCTCCATTCAAGGAGGTTTGGACATGGTTTCGAAGGATGATGTGCGGCCTGGCGGCGTGACCGACGACTTTCGCAAGCAGGTGCTCGGCTATGGTCTGACGACCGCGGAAATCCTGTACCGCCGACCCGATCGGCAATGGCTGTTGCAGAGCTACGTCTGGCAGAATTACGACATGTTTCCGAAGTTTCCGGCGCTGTGCGATTTTCTCGCCTTCTGGGAAAAGCAGCTCGACGGACCGCTGGTTTCAGTGACGGTGGCGCATTCGAGGCTGATCAAGCCTGCTGAATTGCGCGCGGTGGACGGCGTGTTTCGTCTGCATTGAGGGGAGCCTCACGATGGAACGCCGCCGGCCGTTGCCGTTTCGCCGTGGGAGGCGCGCGTCTTGACGCTGGCGCGGCTGCGCGTCATGTGATGATCGCGAAGGCGCGCATCCGCGTCAGGATCGTTTCCTTCTGATGGGGCGCGTTGCGTCCCGGCGCCCGATCGCGCCTGAAATTTCCGGTCTTCCGGCGTGCGCCCGGCACATGACGCGCCACGCCCGCCATGAAGCGGCAGGTCCGTGGCGAGGGGCAAGAGCCTGCTGACGGCGAGGAGAGGTGATGGGTGATATTGTCACCGCGGGCGTTCTGGTGATCGGAGATGAAATCCTGTCCGGCAGGACGAAGGACAAGAACATCGGATTCATCGCGGAATACCTGACGAATATCGGAATCGATCTCAAGGAGGTGCGCATCGTCGCCGACGACGAGGCCGATATCGTCGCGGCGGTGAACGCGCTTCGCGCGCGTTACACCTACGTCTTCACGACCGGAGGGATCGGCCCGACACATGACGACATCACCGCCGACAGCGTCGCGAAAGCCCTGGATGTCAGCATCGATTATCATCCCGAGGTGGTGGCGCGTTTCAAGGAGCGCTACCAGAAGCCCGGCGAGTTGAATGAGGCGCGGTTGCGGATGGCGCGCATTCCCCAGGGGGCCGAACCGATTCAAAGCGCAACCATTCTGGCGCCCGGTTTCCGGATCGGCAATGTCATCGTCATGGCGGGCGTGCCTTCGATCATGCAGGCGATGATGGATATCGTCGCGCCGACGCTGCGGGTCGGCGATCGGATGCTGTCGGAATCGGTGCGCGGCAATTGCCGTGAAGGTGACATCGGCACGCCGCTGCGCGAGATCGCCAACGCGCATCCGGACACCGCCATCGGCAGTTATCCGTTTCTCGACGAGAACAGAACGCCGAACACGAGCATCGTGGTGCGATCCCGCGATCAGGCCAGCCTGACAACGGCAATGGACGCCGTGAAGGCGATGCTGGCGACTCTCAAGCTGCCCCAGTAACGATCACTCGTTGTTCTGGTTGGCGTGCTTGCGCTCAAGTCCAGGGACATGCTTCGCTCGACAAGCGCTATCAAGAAAACAATCCTGACGGAAATCACCAAGTGACCGCTCACAAAACACCCGACAAGGCTTTTCCGGTGTCCTGGGACCAGTTTCATCGCGACTGCCGCGCCTTGAGCTGGCGGTTGAACGAGACCGGTCCCTTCCATGCGGTGGTCGCGATCACCCACGGCGGTCTCGTTCCCGCCGCGATCGTGGCGCGCGAACTCGGTGTCCGCGTGATCGATACGGTGTGTATCGCAAGCTACGATCACCTCCACAAAAGCGAATTGAAGGTGCTGAAAGGCATCTCCGATATGACAGTGAAGCTCGGCGGCGGCTCAGGCAAGAATCTTCTGGTCGTCGACGATCTTGTCGACACCGGCGCCACCGCGCGCGTGGTGCGCGGCATGATTCCGGATGCGCATTTCGCGACCGTCTACGCCAAGCCGCTCGGCAAGCCGCTGGTCGATACGTTCATCACCGAGGTTTCGCAGGATACCTGGATCTATTTTCCGTGGGATCTCGATCTTGCCTTCGCTCCGCCATTGCGCGACGGCGCGGCGTAGAAAATTTCCGCCGTTCCTGCCTGCAACAGGAAAAGAAAACGCGCGTCCTGTTTTCAAAACCGGGTCATGCGTCACGCTGTGATCCGCCGCGCGCGCATTGCGGGCGCCGCGTGATGCGACATACGCGTGATGCGACACAAAAGTGCGACGGATCCTTCCTATGGTCGACATCGTGACATCGAATCCTGAGCGTCACACCCGCCTTGTGTCAAGGTTGACAAGCCATGGGTCGCCGGGCCAAGCCGATCGGAAGAATTAAAGGAAACATCCCATGATCGAATTCTTCTTCGATTGCGCCAGTCCCTGGACCTATCTCGCCTTCCACAACATCCAGCCGCTGGCGAAAGAATTCGGTGAGCAGATTTCCTGGCGGCCGGTTCTGGTCGGCGGGATTTTCAATGCCGTCAATCCGGGCGTTTCCGCCGCGCGGGAAAATCCGGTGGCGGCGAAGGTCAACTACACGAAGAAGGATCTCGCGGATTGGGCACGACTGGCGGGGCTCACGATCAGGATGCCGCCGACCGTGTTTCCGGTGAACAGCGTCAAGGCCATGCGTGGCTGTCTATGGCTCGGCAATGACGCGATGGTGCCGTTCGCGAGGGCGGTGTTCGAAGCCTATTGGCGCGATGACAAGGACATCTCGCGGGAGCCGGTGCTGGCCGAGATCTGCAAATCGCTCGACATCGACCCTGAGAAGCTTTTGAACGGTATCGGGGATGAGGGCATCAAGAACGAACTCAAGGCCAATACCGACGAGGCGATCGCGCGCGGCGCGTTCGGATCGCCGACGATCTTCCTGAACAAGACCGACATGTACTTCGGCAACGACCGTCTGCCGCTGCTCCGCGAGGCGCTGCAACGAAAGAAGGCTGCGTAATGCGCGCGGCGCTTGTTATTCTTCCGCTTTCTTTGAAGCGAGATAGGAGCGGGCGCGCGTCACAAGTCGAATCTGCTCGGAGTTGTTAATTCGCATCGCCGCGACCAGTTCGACCACCTTCTCCGCCTCTTTCAATCTGGTTTCGGCGGCGATACGACGCCTGCCTTCGTTGCCGAGTTGCTCGCCGATGGATCGGTGGGATTGATCCAATGCATCCCATTCCGCCTTGGCGTTGCTTATCGCCTGAGCCTGGGATTCGATGAGGTCGGCGGCTTCCGCGCAAGCCTTCGCGGCATCCTTCACGACGACGCCGTGCCAAAGCTCGGTGAGGTTGCTCTGATAGCCGTCCCTGAGCATCTCGGCGTCTTGCCGCAACCGCTCCACCAGGTTCGTCACGTCGTCGGTTGAGGTCATGGGTGCATCTCCTGCATCGTTTCATTGCCGAGTGCACGCATTTGCAGAACGCGCGGGTCGTTTGCAATACCGCCATTGCATTTCCTCTCTAAGTGTCTGAAAAGAAAAGCGCGCGGGCATGGCGGAATCGGTAGACGAAGGGACTTGGAATCACCGCCCCCATGGCGAAACTGGTAGACGCAACAGACTTAAAATCTGTAGTCCCGTCAGGGACGTACCCGTTCGACTCGGGTTGGGGGCACCATTTGTGAACCGGCGCCGGCCCGCTCCGCCCGCAGGCGCGCCGGTGATAGCGAAAATCTGGAGACAGGATCAGGTGACCGATTATCGAGTCTACATCCTTAACGACAAAGGCCACATCCAGAGCGACACGCTCATCGTGTGCGATGACGACGCCCAGGCCATCGAAGCCGCGAAGAGATTGGTTGGCGTCCGTCATGTGGAAATGTGGGACGGGGAGCGTCTGGTCGGACGCTTCAAGACGACGCCTGACGGCTAGAGTCTGTTTCAACTGCGTTGAATCAGACTCGTCGCTTATTTTTTGTCAGAGCATGATCTTACCCGAAAACCGGTTTCCACTTTTCGGGATCATGCTCTAGTCGGCGGCCCTGATTCAGCCCGCGCCATTTATCGGGATAAGTTCGCATGACCCAGCATCAGCGCAATATCGTCACGCCGATCGATCCGGTGAAGCTGGATCGTCTGGCGGAAGTCGCGGTCAGGGTCGGCCTGCAACTTGCGCCGGGACAGGACCTTCTGATCACCGCGCCCGCGGTGGCGTTGCCGCTGGTCCGGCGGATCGCCGAACATGCCTACAAGGCGGGGGCGGGGCTGGTGACGCCGTTTTTCTCCGATGAAGACATCACGTTGTCGCGCTTCAGGTTCGGGACGGACGAGAGTTTCGATCGCGCCGCCGGATGGCTCTATGAGGGCATGGCGAAGGCGTTCGCCGCCAACACCGCGCGGCTCGCCATCGTCGGCGACAATCCGATGCTGCTGTCGGGCGAGGACGCGGCGAAAGTTGCCCGCGCCAACAAGGCGAACTCCATGGCCTACCAGCCGGCGCTTGAGAAGATCGTCGGCTTCGACGTCAACTGGAATATCGTCGCTTATCCGGGCGCGGCGTGGGCCAGCCTGATGTTTCCCGACGACAGCGCGGACGGCGCGGTGGCCAAGCTGGCGGACGCGATTTTTTCCGCCTCGCGCGTCGACGACGATGATCCGGTCGCGAACTGGACCGCGCACAATGCGGCGCTGCGCCAGTGGACCGACTGGCTCAACGGCCAGCGCTTCCATGCCTTGCATTACGCCGGCCCCGGCACCGACCTCACGGTCGGCCTGGCCGACGGTCATGAATGGGTGGGCGGCGCGTCCATGGCCAGGAATGGCATCATCTGCAATCCGAACATCCCGACCGAGGAGGTGTTCACGACGCCTCATGCCTTGCGGGTCGAAGGGCATGTCCGAAGCACCAAGCCGCTGTCGTATCAGGGCACGCTGATCGACGGCATCGCGGTGCGCTTCGAGCAGGGGCGGATCGTCGAGGCTCAGGCGTCGCGCGGCGCCGACGTGCTCAACAAGGTGCTGGATACGGACGAGGGTGCGCGGCGGCTCGGAGAGGTGGCGCTGGTGCCGCATTCCTCGCCGATTTCGAAGAGCGGGCTGTTGTTCTACAACACGCTGTTCGACGAAAACGCGGCGAGCCACATCGCGCTCGGTCAGTGCTATTCGAAGTGCTTCGTCGGCGGCGAGAAGCTGTCGCCGGAGCAGATCGCAGCGCAGGGCGGCAACAAGAGCTTCATTCATATCGACTGGATGATCGGGTCAGGCGAGACCGATATCGACGGCATACGCGGCGACGGCAGTCGTGTTCCCGTTTTCCGTAAGGGCGAGTGGGCGCAAGCCGCTCGCGCCTGATCGCCCGATCGGCCTCAATGCGGTCACGAGCCGGTGCTTTTTCGCAGTTTGCCGGGCGTATGGCCCGGCTTCGTCAATGGGGACCCATGCGGCACCGGACCGTGAATGACTTTCGTCTGCGGCTGCCCGTGTTCATTGCTTTGCTGATCATCGGCGGCGGTCTCGGCGGTTGCGCCAATCTCGGCGACGGGGCCGTCTCGGGCGCGTTCGTCGATCCCGCAGCGTATGATCTCTATGATTGCCCGCAGCTCGATGCGCAACGCAAATATCTGGCGACACGTACGGCGGAGTTGCAGGGGCTGATCGAAAAGGCTCATACCGGCGTCGCGGGGACCGCTGTCGCCGAGCTGGCGTATCGCAACGACTACATTACCACGCGCGCGTCGGCCAAACTTGCCGATGAGACGTGGCGGAAAAACAAGTGTGACCAGGCTTCGGCGGCGCAGGAGACGCCCGCAGGCGACCCCCGCAGGTGAAGCCTGCGTTGCACCGGGGCGCTCCGACAGCGCCGTTTATCGAGTTTGAGTCCGCCCGGTTCAGGGCCGCCAACTGTAGATCCAGTCCTGACGCGCCAGCATACGCCGTGGGCCCATCGCTCTGATCGCGAAGTCGCGCGCCGAGGCGGCGATGCCCCCGAGATGGTAGATACGTCCGTTCAGTTGCGCGGTTTCCTGCACCCGCGCGACGCGCGCGCGCCGCAGCCCGGCATAACGCGCCAGCGCGGACGCGGCGCTTTCGGCGTCTCCGTTCGCGGCTTCGCCGAGGCACCGCGCCAGAATCGCGGCATCCTCGATCGCCATGCCCGCACCCTGCGCGGCGAAGGGCAGCATCGCATGGGCGGCATCGCCGAGCAGAGTCGTGTTGTCGCGGTGCCACGCGGCCATCGGCGGAATCGTGAACAGCGCCCATTTGTGCCAGTGGCCGACCGCGTCGATCATCAGGCGCGCGGACTCGGGCCAGCTCGCTTGCGCGAACGCGCGTTGGATCTCCGCGGCATCTGCCGACGCGTTCCAGCCGGGCTCAGTCCAGCCGCCGGTAACGACGGCGACCAGGTTGATTCGGTGCCCTCCCGACATCGGATAGGTCACGAGATGAGCGCCCGGACCCATCCAGAGCTGTATGCGCGGCCCGGTCATGTCACGCGGGAGCCGTGCGGCCTCGACGGTCCCGCGCCAGGCGATCAGGCCGGAAAACAGCGCCGCTGCATTCGGAAAAAGCCGCCTGCGCAAGGTGGACCACACGCCGTCGGCGCCGATCAGCGCCCATGCGGTATCCCGTGAACCTGTCGTGCCGCCGCATACCCCGGCGTTCGCGCCGGTGGCGTACGCGGCCGCGTCTTCGACGTTGGCGCCGAGACGCAGTTCGATGCCGGGATGATCGCGGACCTGCTCCAGCAGCGCCGCCTGCAGATCGGCGCGATGCATCACCCAGTACGGCGCACCGGCGCGCGAGGCGGCGGCCTCGCCGAGCGGGAGGCGGCAGATCTCGCCGCCGCGCCTTGCGCTCATGATGCTGACGGCTTCCGGAACCAGCGCGCGGGCGGACAGCCGCTCGTGCAGGCCGAGTTCGATCAGGATACGCGTTGCATTTGGCGAAAGCTGCAGTCCCGCGCCGGCCTCTTCGAGGCGTTCGGCCGTTTCGATGATGAGGACGCGAAACCCTCTCGCCGCCAGCGCCAGCGCTGCCGTCAAGCCTCCGATTCCGGCGCCGGCGATGACGACTGTGCGTGACGTGCGCACAGGGTGGATCAGGCGGCCTTGTCCCTCACCACGCATTCGGGAGGACGGGCCTGTCCGGGACCGAGGTCGGCCGCGAAACGATACAGCGTCGAACAATAGGGGCAGATGATTTCGCCGTCGTCGCCGAGATCAAGAAAGACGTGCGGATGATCGAAGGGTGGATTGGCTCCGACGCACATGAATTCCCGCGAGCCGATTTCAATGACGGCGACGCCGGAATCGTTATGGAAGTGGGGAACGACGTGATCGGACATGCTTTCAACCTCAGGTCGTCGCGAGACATCGATACACCGATAACGACGACATCGCGCGGGCACCATACTTGCCGGCGCTTCGAATTCCTAGCGCGTAATCCGCAAAAGTGGATACCGGTTCTGCGATCAGAATATGCGCAAGTTCTTGATCGGGAGCATTTTTCTTCGCGCGAACCGGATACTACCTATCCGGAAGTGCTTGATAACAATCCTGCTTTCTGACTGCATCTGAAGCAAGGCTCTAGATTGTTGTTTTTACAGGCTCTTCTCGCGATCCCGCTTCTCGCCACGGGTCACTCGCGAGGACATGCTTCGCTCAAAAACGCCATCACTCGCTGGAACCCGATCTGGAAATTTGCCGGTTCGTTAGAGTCTGGTTCAACTGCGTTGAATCCGATTCAACCGCGTTGAATCAGACTCGTCGTTTATCTTTTTGTTCGAGCATGATCTTTTCCGAAAACCGATTTCCACTTTTCGGGATCATGCTCCAGCCATGCAAACTAGACACAATGCTTTCGTTTGAGGGAGCCCCTTTTTTGGCCGGACAAGCTGTGCTTGAAAAACGGCGTACCACCCTGGGCGTGCAACGAAGGGCTCGCCGCGATCGGGATTTTCAATGAGAGAGCGGCGAATTGGCAGCGCGATGACGGTGGCGGCAATCTGCGCGGCGGCGTTCGCCGTGCTGTTGCCACGCGCCACGGATGCCGGCGCCGTTCTGGTGGCCCAGGATGACCCCGTGCGGCTCGCTCTTCAGCTCGAATCCGTGCTTCGAAACGATCCTGCGCTGATCGGGCGCAACATCGAGGCGGCGCTGGCGGCGCAAGATCCGGATCTTGCCCATAGCTTCGTCGATCTTGCGAAGGCCAGGGGAATATCGATCCCCGGCGATTTAACTCAGCGCGTCACCGAGGCCGCTGAAGAAGAGAATTCCACCAAAGCCGTTGCAAGGCGATTCTTCTCCGGGCTGGTCACGGGTAATGCCGTCGATGGAGCCAGTCTTTCGGGCACGCTCGCCGGTGATCTTTGCGTATTCGGTGATGTCCGGGACATCGTGCGAGAGGGAAGCCATCTGGCGAAGGGCGAGGATACCGACCGGCTGTTGCTGGGGCTTGCTGTCGCAGGCGTCGCCGTGACCGGCGCAACCTTCGTGACCGTTGGCGGCGCTGCGCCGGCCCGGGTCGGGCTTACCCTGGTCAAGGATGCCCGCAAGGCCGGGCGGCTGGGCGAGGGCCTGAGCCGGTGGGCAGGTCGTTCGGCGCGCGAGATGGTCGACATGCGGCAACTGCAAAAGGCCCTCGCGGCGGGGTCGCTGGCGCAGCCGCGTCAGACGGCGGTCGCCATCAAGGCCGCGGTTCGCGCCGAGAAGGCTGGCGGACTGGTGCGCCTCGCCAAGGATGTCGGCCGCATCAGCGAGAAGACAGGGACGCGCGGTGCGCTCGACATCCTGCGGATCGCTCATGGGCCGAAGGACGTGGCGCGCGCCGCCCGCCTTGCGAAAGCCACAGGCGGGCAGACCCGCGCGATCATCAAGATCCTGGGACGGGGGGCGCTGCTGCTCACCGCCGGTGCGTTCAATCTCACGATGTGGGTGTTCAGCGCCGCGCTGGCGCTGTTCGGTTTCCTGTCATCGATCAAGGCCGCGACCGAACGCATGACGCGCTCATCGCTGCAACGTTCAAGGGCCAGGCGTCTGCGGCGACTTTCCGCAGTGTCGTCGCCGGCGTAATCGTCTTACCGATCGCTGCTGGCCATCCCGTCTCCACCCCCCATCACGGAAGCGCTGATGCCGAGCTTTCATCACGGCGAAGTTGAGATCTCCTACCTCGACGAGGGCGAGGGCGATCCCGTCGTTCTCGTGCATGGCTTTGCGTCGAGCAAGAATGTGAACTGGGTGTATCCGACCTGGGTGTCGGAGTTGCGCAAGAGCGGCTTCCGAGTCATCGCTCTCGACAATCGCGGCCATGGCGATTCCACCAAGCTCTACGATCCCGAAGATTATCACATCGGCACGATGGCGAGCGACGTCACGGCGCTGATGGATCATCTCGGTGTCGCGCGCGCCGATATCATGGGGTATTCGCTCGGCGCCAGGATGACGGGAATCCTGGCACATACAAGGCCCGAGCGGGTACGCTCTGGAATCTTCGGCGGGCTTGGCGTCGGCCTGATCGAGGGCGGCGGTCCCGGTGAAAGCGTGGCGAGGGCGCTGGAGGCAGCCTCGCTCGACGACGTTACCGATCCCTTCGGCCGCACTTTCCGCGCGTTCGCCGATCAGACCCGTTCAGACCGTCGCGCGCTGGCGGCCTGCCTGCGCGGATCACGGCGGCTGATGACGGAAGCGGAAGCCGCGAGCATCAGCGTGCCGACGCTGATC
>ENA-UOUJ01000847-UOUJ01000847.1-activated-sludge-metagenome-genome-assembly--contig:-NODE-847-length-17983-cov-4.976071_pt1 | contig 17983 bp, 24 predicted proteins | sample MGYA00249839_ERZ747224 | MGnify/ENA primary metagenome ERZ747224 (study PRJEB28782, sample SAMN03220277) | activated sludge metagenome | biome: wastewater; feature: sewage sludge; material...
TATGATTGTTGGGATTTTTAATTTTTCTGCGACTGCGGTATTCAAAAAATGGTCGCCCAGTCCATACGACTGCGCGCTTATTAGAACCTCTTGATTCTATTAAGTTATTTCATCTCGGGCCGCAAGGGATTTTTGAAAAAGCGGCCCCTTTATACCGATCCGGTAGCTCCTTACGCGAAATTGCGAGAGAGCTGCAAATCCCACAAACCACGCTTCGTCAGACTTTGTTGGACGGTGGGTTAGACCTCCGACCGAGCAACCGAGTCTACTGCTCTATTCCTACCAGCATTAAGCGTCCCCATATTGGAGTCTCGCCGTATGGGTTTTGCATCATCCGTGGAGCCCTAGTTGAGGTTCCTAAAGAGCAAGAAGTAGTCCGGCTAATCCTCAAACTCCGGTCGGAACACAAAACTCTTACCGCCATTGCAGAACATCTTAATAAGCACCGAGTGAAACCCCGCAACGCAAAGCGCTGGGATCACTCAACAGTCAACTCGATCATCAAACGTAACGCCAAAAACCAATCCAAGGAGGATCGTCATGATTCCAAATAAACTTATTCAAGCCGCCGTTGCCGCAGCTCTTTTTGCCGCCGCTACCGGACAGATACCGAAGTTCATCCAGACCGTGCGAGTAGCGCAGTATCAGCTCCTTAAGGACTCACAAGCATCAAAGTGGGGTAAGGCCATGCTCTTACCAGTAAAAAAGTAGCAAAGGGCAAAACGAGGTTGGGCCGGATTCACCCGGCATCTCCTCGATCCGTTATCATTGCTGGCGGTCCCTCCATTCGACTGGACCGTGCAGAATTGGTAAAAACATCAAAAATGCGCAGGAACGATTCGATAAAGAGCTAGTTTCCAAAGACAGAAAATAGATTTTCTGTCGATCAATTTCTGAGTTTACATTTAAGAAGTTTCTACATTTTTTAAAACACTCCAATTGCGTACAAGAGTTTTGCGCAAGCGCGTGATCGCCAATAAAATCACTTCTGACCTCCCTTAATTTGAAGTTTTGATAGGAGCTTACGGTGGATGTGCTCAGTGAAATTATAGAGCGCACAGCGCCAGCTTATAGCATCGCCTTGTTTCATCATGATCACGGTGTCAAAATTCATCCAAAGGTTTGAGTACATCCCACAGTAGCCTGTACACACAACGCTTGAGCGATAGGAAAGAGATGAACTACCAAAAAGCAGAGCCATTGCCACCGGAGTGGTTTTTTCGAAAAATCGTAGCTATTCCTGAAGGAACATCTAGAGCTACATTCGAAAATCGATTTTATATTGTGACCAAGAGCATATTTAATGACGGCCAGAGTTTTAAGTTTTTTGCAGAAGAGGCTGGCGGAAAAGATTACGTCAGTTTGAATGTATATAAAACGACGGACCGAATATATATTAAGCCCTGTGAACAACCAATTTTGAAGAGTCAAAATTTTCTTCAAAACGCCGATTTTTTTAGCCTAAGTAAATGACCTTTAGCGGCTCCGTAGCAAAACCTGATTCAGAATAAACATCCAGCATCGTAACAAAAAACTATCAGATGAAACTTTTCTTAATTTCCTGTAGCCGATCATAAATCAGTGGTGGATAGTTTGCATGGTATACACCGCACTCATCGCAAGGTTCATGTCTAAGATGGGCTTGATTATCAAGTTCTTGGTAAGGAAAGACACTGAAGAGCAGCTCGTGCTGCATAAGAGTTTTATAAAAATTCTTGTGATAAGGTGCAATTTCGCTGTCTTTGATTTTATTAAAAAACAGTTCGACGCTGTACAAAATGCTCATGATTTCTTTGACGCCGTCGAACATTAAAACGTCGCCGTCTTTGTGAATATCAACATCCAAGTTTTCTAGATCCTCAATGAAGCATTTAATCGCACGCCGAGAATGAAGAAGGATCATTTGCGACTTGCCATCAACGACCTTTTCTTGGTCGTAGCTAAAATTTTTAATATTCCTTTCGACGAACATATAAAGTTCGTGAAGCTGATTAAGCTCGTGCCTTAATTGCTCCTTAATGTTTTCCTTTTCGATTTGCTGGTGGAGGATGCCATTGGCGTCAATCTGGGCTTTCAGTGCCAGAAAGAGAACAACTGAACCCAGAATCTGTACAAATGGGTTTGAAACGCCTCCAATGACGTCCCCTATTTCACCATATTCCTTCAAATATTGAAGTGGCAGAAACGGCATGAATAAAGGGATCAGCAGACAAATCGCACCGCCGATGATGATGACCCAGAAAGCAATTTTGTTTACAGGAGATCTATAGATTTGCATTTTTATACCTTCTTAGAATTTTCTTTTCGGTAAGCACTAGGAGTTGAACCAATTCTTTTCTTAAACAATTTTTGAAAGTGTTCGTGCGCCGGATACCCTACGGCTTCACTCACTTCGGGAACCGACTTACTGGATTCTTTAAGCAGCTGCTTCGCTTTTTCAAGCCGACAATAAGTTAAATAATCAAGAGGTGTCATGCCAGACAGCTCCTTAAATTTAACGCTGTAGTTCGTGCGAGACATCCCAGCAATCCCAGCGAGATCATCAAGACCCCATTTTTTATCGAGACTATGATGGATAGCCTCCAAGGTTTTGCTGATCTGAGGATTCTCGATCAGTTTGAAAAATCCTGCCTGTTTGCTGGATTTGTGCATGTGAATTCTTAATGCTTGCACGAAAATAATTTCGGTCAGCTTCCTAACTAGCGTGTTGCTTCCAGGAAGCCCAGATTTTGCTTCCTGCTCTATGATACTTAAAAGCATGGCAAGCCAAGGCGAGTGGGAGTTCTCAGCACTCTTGATATGCACGATGTTTGGCAGCGAATTTAAGAATGGATGATCGGGTCCGCCATTAAAACAAAAATGTCCGCAGACGACGTTTGCCTTTGGCTTGCTCTGATCGCCGTACTCAAGAACTTGAGCTTCGGTGAGGTTGGCTTTGGATCTAAATTTGACCGCGGGCTCGGCCTTCATCTTTGGCGCACTGGTCATGGTGTGCTCCATACCCTTGAATAAAATCAAAATATCGCCCTGCTCCGCTAGCGCCTTGAGCTTAAGCTTCGGCACTTCGTACCAAAACTCGCCATGAGTCACGATGTGAAATCTGGCTAGATTCTCTTCCTGCGGCAGATTGATGCCCCAGTCTCCAGCAAATGAGGTTCGATACCAGTAGCTGCTAGTAAGCTCTACCTTATCTAAAATTTCACTTAAGACATCCATACTTAATTCCTACCCAAACTGTTCAATACATCATAGTATTTGAACTATTGAGCATACTATACGCATTTTTTATGCCGTAAAGTCAATTTCATAAGTTAACAAATAAAAATGAGGGAGCAAAAATGGATGCAGCAAAACGAAATCGAATTATTTATTGGGTATTAACAATAGTGCTCATGGTTCCAGGAGCCGGCGGTGGATTAGTGGAGCTGTTCACCAACGGACCGGAATCCATCGTTAAAACGATGCAACTTCTTGGTTATCCTCTTTATCTGATGAAAATTTTGGGCTTTGCAAAAGTCTTGGGTGGACTAGCAATTCTAACTGGAAAAATACCCAGATTAAAAGAATGGGCCTACGCGGGGTTTGCGATCAATTTTCTTGGAGCTACGGCGTCTCATGTCTTAGCTGATGATTCTGTAAACGCGATTTTCCCGTTTTTATTCTTCTTGGTTCTCATGACGTCTTACGCGCTTTGGTATAAAACCTCGGCTACTCCAACGCCGTTTAGATCGGATGCGAAGTTGCGATGAATTAAAATGTGATGCCTGTTTACTTAATATCTCACGGCGGAGGACCTCGGGCCGTGGATGCCGCCAGCGCTAAGTTATTGAATTAGCAAAGGGGAAAAGTGGTGGAGGAAATCCCTCCACCCTAACTACCTGATACTATAAAAACGCCGCCTCTCTTTGCTGGCATCCTCACCCGAAATTTCATTGAGGACACCCATACTTAACGCTACCCAAATTGTTCAATAGGTCATATTATCTGAACTATTGAGCATATTATATCGGGTTCTCATGCCGTAAAGTCAGTTCTATAAGTAAATAGTTGAAAGCGAAGGAGGCTGTATGAAACTAAATTATGTGATCGTTGCCGGAGGGTGTTTTTGGGGTCTCGAAGACCTCCTTAAGAATCTGGACGGCGTAACGTCAACAAAGGTGGGCTACTCCGGCGGAGACTTTGATGATCCTACTTACGCCGATATTAGAACAGGGAAAACGGGTCACGCCGAAGCTGTTCGCGTGGAATACGACGAAGACGAAATCTCTCTCAACGATATTCTGCATTACTTTTTTAAGATTCACGATCCAACGACAGTGAATCGCCAAGGTAATGATGTCGGCACTTCGTATCGCTCAGCTGTTTTCTACCGTGACGATGCTCAGAAAGCGATTATCGAGAACGTGATTGACGAGGTCAATGAGATCGGGCGCTTCGAAAATCCCGTAGTCACGACCGTCGCATTGGAAAAAGAGTTCTACGACGCTGAGGAATATCACCAGAACTATTTGAAGAAGAATCCCCACGGATACACTTGCCATTTTGAAAGAGACTAAACCATGAACCAAATGAAAGAGAAAAAAATGAAAGAACTTAAGAACGTTGTTATCTACACGAAAGACCATTGTCCATTTTCCACACGCGTGAAGAACTACCTAATTTCTGAAAAGGTCGATTTCAAACAAATTCGCGTGGACGACGATGAGAAGACTTACACTGAGTTGAAGGAAAAAACAAAGCTTCAAACTGTTCCGCAAGTTTTTGTGGATGGAAAATTCATTGGCAGTGCTACGGATTTCTTTGCATGGATTGATAGCTAAAAAGCGAACCCTAAAATAAAGGAGCAAATTTATGTTTAATTGGAAAAGCATTAACAACTATCTCGATAACGGCACTCCCGCTCCTCCCAGAAAAGTAGAAAAGAGTGAGGAAGAGTGGAAAAAAATTCTGACGCCCGCGCAATTTAATGTCATGCGGAATAAAGGCACCGAGCGCCCTCACACTGGAGAGCTCTGTTCATTTTATGAAGCAGGAAAATACGCATGTGTGGGCTGCGACACCGAACTCTTTGACTCAACCGTTAAATTTGATTCGGGGACGGGATGGCCGAGTTTTTCTGAGCCCGTCGCCGACAACGTCATTCAATATGAATTGGACTCAACCTACGGGCGCAGAATTGAAGTGCTATGCAATGTGTGCGAAGCCCACTTGGGCCACGTTTTCCCAGACGGTCCTGAGCCCTCTGGCGCCCGATTCTGCATCAACTCGGAGTCGTTAAAGTTTGTAGAGTAATTTTTAAATGGAGGCGTTTTATGAAAGTGAACTTTTTAATGGCATCAATCTTAGCTGCGGTGGCACTCGCGCAACTTGCTTTTGCATGGGACGCGAAAGATTCAAAGAAGCAAACCCGCGAAGAGCTGAAGAAAACATTAACGTCCACTCAATACCACGTCACCCAAGAGTCTGGAACGGAAAGACCTTTTAAGAATGAGTATTGGGATAACAAAAAAGAAGGCATTTACGTTGATGTGGTTTCTGGTGAGCCTCTCTTTAGCTCTTTGGACAAGTACGATTCAGGCACCGGATGGCCAAGCTTTTCGCAACCAATAGCGAAGGAGAATGTAGTCGAAAAACCTGATGGTACATTCGGTATGCGCACCGAAGTCCGAAGCAAACACGGCGACTCGCACCTTGGGCACGTCTTTAACGATGGTCCTGCGTCCACGGGCCTTCGCTATTGCATGAATTCGGCTTCGCTCCGATTTGTTCCGAAGGCAAAACTAAAAGCCGAGGGATACGGAGAATACGAGAAGATCTTTGGTAAGAAAAAAGGAGTGGAGCGTGCTGATTAAGCTGTTCGGCCACAAGGACTGCCATAAAACCAAGATTTACCAGTCGTACTTGAAAGAAAAAGGAATCCAGTTTGTTTTTTTGGATGTTCACGAAGACGCCGCCGCCGCTGATGAACTTCGATCCCTCTATTCAAACGGAAAGTTGAATTTCCCGACAATACTGGTTGGGACAAAGAAGCTGAGAAACCCCAAGTTCAAGGATCTCGACAAGTGGTTGGAAGCTTCGATGAAATAACGAAATTTTTTTGGATTGTAATTAGCTTAGTAAGGAGTCAGATCAATGATTATAGCAGTTTTCCGCAGTCGTGTTGCGAAGGAACACACTGGGGAGTTTGAAAGAAGATACGCCGAGATGTCCGCGCTTGTCGAAGCCATTCCTGGTTACGGAAGCCATGAGCGGTTTTCTTCCGCCAATGGTGAAGATGTTCTCATTGTTGAGTTTCTTACCAGAGAAGCTTTTGATGCTTGGGATGCGCATCCCGAACACAAAAAAGCCAAGATGCTTGGCAAAGACTACATTTTTGAATCCTACGACGTGAAGGTCGGAGAGGTTTTTGAACGGCACACAAAGCCGGAGGTGAAATTATGAAAACAAGAACAACTTATGTCGTAGGTGGAGTCCGCGTTCCATTTATGAAATCAATGACCGCCTATCGAGATGTCACCACGCCAGAGCTTATGACCGCTAGCCTTAAGGGTTTAGTCGAGAAATACAACTTAAAGGGTAAAGCTGTCGGTGACGTGGCTCTAGGGGCTCTGATGCAAAGTTCGGCCAACTGGAACTTTTCGCGTGAGGTAGTCCAATCTTCGGGCTTACATCCGAATACACCAGCGTATAATGTTCAGCGGGCTTGCGGCACAAGTTTAGAAACTACAATTCAGATCGCACACAAAATTTCCAGCTTCCAAATCGAAAGCGGTATTGCGGGCGGCGTGGATAGCAATAGCGATTTGCCTATTATGGTTAGTCGTTCGTTCTCACAGAAACTGGTTGCATTGAATTCGGCCAGAACACTCGGTGAGAAACTAAAAATCTTTTTGAGCTTTAGACCGAGCGATTTAAAACCCGTGCCACCCGCCGTCGTTGAACCGCGAACAGGGAAGTCAATGGGTGAACATTGTGAGTTGATGGTCAAAGAATGGAAAATTTCTCGGCAAGAACAAGACGAGCTGGCTCTGGCAAGTCATCTCAACGCCGCGAAAGCGTACAAAGAAGGTTTTTATGCCGATCTTGTTTTTCCGTTCTTAGGTAAAAGCACAGATGGAATCATGCGTGGCGATACGACTTTAGAAAAGTTAGCAAAACTAAAGCCAGCATTTGATCGATCAGAAAAAGGAACTCTGACAGCAGGCAATTCGAGTTCGCTCACGGACGGTTCATCCACTGTTCTTTTGGCTTCCGAGGAAGAGGCTAAAAAGAATAATTGGCCGCTGCTTGCAAAGATCGTGGATTCGCATACTTCTGCCGTGGATTATGTCGCTGGCGAAGGTTTGCTCATGGCGCCAACTGTGGCTGTCAGTGAATTACTGAAGCGAAACGGCTTAAAGCTTCAGGAATTTGATTTTTACGAAATTCATGAGGCTTTCGCGGGACAAGTGCTTTGCACGATGAAGGCTTGGGAGTCTCCTGAATACTGCAAAACACGTTTGGGACGTTCAGAGCCTCTTGGAAAAATTGATCGCTCAAAATTAAATACTCGTGGTAGCAGCATTGCCCTTGGCCACCCATTTGCGGCCACTGGCGCTAAGATCGTCGGAGTTTTAGCAAAGGTACTTCACTCAGCTGGTCCTGGAAAACGTGGCCTTATCGTCGTTTGCACGGCGGGAGGAATGGGAGTGGCTACAATTCTTGAAAGTTAGGAGAAAAATATGTTGGATCTAAAAATGAATAAAGAAGACGTTGTTGAAAATTATAAATTTGCAAGCGCTGAAGCAATCGAAGAAGCAGTAAAAACTGGAAAACTTAATCAAACGGTTTTCGCAATGGGTTGCTTTTGGGGACCGGATGCTAATTTTGGCGGGATGCCGGGAGTTGTGCAGACACGTGTTGGCTACGCCGGAGCATCAACTTTGCAGCCGAGCTACCGCGACCTCAAGGGGCACGCCGAAGTCGTCAGAGTGGTCTACGATAAAGATCAAATCAGCTATCGGAACCTCCTGGGAAATTTTGAATCATGGTTTGTGCCTGGTAGAAAGCAAGGTCAGTATCGTCCAATATTTTTTGTTTATGATCGGGAGCAAAAACAGGTGGCTGAAGAACTGATTCAGGCGATTGGAAAGGAGAACTCTCCTGAGGTGATTGAGGCCGGAGAACAAAAGGCTTATTTTTGGTCCGCCGAAGATTACCATCAAAAGTATCGTCTTCGCAGAAACGAAAAGCTTGTAAGTCTCGCGGAGCTAGATTTCGGTGCTCGCTGGGATGAACACCTGTACTTTACTAAACTTAATGGTGACGACAAAAAAGGTTTCAGTCTCTCACAATGGCTAAAAAAGCTGCCTCAAGAAATGCAGAAGGCTTACAGAGTTGGTTAGAATTCTTTGCCCATAGCATCGCCGCAAGGGCTTCAATTAAATTGAAGCCCTTGCTTTTTGCAATTCAACTTTTCATCAAGGAGAACGAGTGAAACTTTTAATTATGTTAGGATTTATTACGTTTAGTTCTTTCGCATCTGCTCAAGTAAAACTTTATACAATTGATTGTGGAAGAGTTTTTGCCAAAGATTTCGGATTGTTTGCCGATACAGGTGATTTTGATAAGGTCGCCGTTGAAGCACCCTCTCCTTGTTTTCTCATTACGCATCCGAAAGGGAATTTCATGTGGGATATGGGAATTAACAAAGATTCTGATGCCGGTTTCGGAAAGCTCGTAGGGAGCCCTTCACTTGTTGATAATCTAAAAAAGATAAATCTCACGCCAAAAGATATTGGCTTAATTAGCTTCTCTCACCTTCATTTAGATCACATAGGGAATGCACCCCTGTTTTCCGGATCGACATGGATTCTAAATCCAGAAGAGTACAAGCATGCTACAAATTTAATGGGCGAAGCGGATCTCATCAAAGGATACAAAAAGGCTAAAAAAATTAATATTACAGGGGATCATGATGTTTTCGGAGATGGAACGGTTAGAATCATCAAAGCGCCTGGCCATTCACATGCTCATCAGGTACTCCTTCTCACCTTAAAATCAGGAAAAGTGATTCTAAGCGGTGACCTTTATCACCAAAGATTAAGTCGTGAGAAAAGATTAGTACCGGGCTTTAATCCAAGTCGCGCCGACACCCTTGCCTCAATGGAGCGCATCGAAGGGATCATCCGCTTTCATAAGGCTAGATTGATTATCCAGCATGATAATCAGGACATAAAATCGCTACCGGTCTTTCCTAATTATCTCGAATAATTCTCGCTAAGGGACTCTATTTTCTCTATGCGAGGAATGTGGCGTCCTCCTTCAAATGGAGTCTCAAGCCAAACCTTCACTATCTCTATTAGTTGATCTTCATGAATAATCCGCTGCCCCAAAGAAAGAGCCACTCTGGATGGCCTTCATTTACGGGGCTTGCAGCTAGTAATGTGATCGTCTATCATTATGACTTGGGTTTCGGAATGGTTCGTATAGAGGTAACGTGCAGTGTATGCGATTCGCATCTCGGGCATGTGTTTCCGGATGGGTCGGAGCCAAGTAGATTACGCTATTGCATAAATGCGCTTTCGCTTAGGAAGGAAGCAACGTGACGAATTCTTATGGGATCGAAGGAAAAATAGCACCGCACATAAAGATAGACTATTGGTTGGATGGTGACGGTAAAGAAATGAGTAATATTGATCCTTTCCTGGATCCAAACTATAAACTCATTTTTTGTTTTCAATCCTGGTGCCCCGGATGTCACTCGCGCGGCTTCCCTGCGTTGAAAGAGTTTATGGGGAAATTGGAAGGCAATAAAAAATTATCATTTTATGTTTTGCAAACCGTATTCGAAGGCTTCGAGCAAAATACTAAAGAACAGCTCGCATTGGCTCAGAAGAAGTATCAATTACGAATTCCTTTTGGTCAGGATGGCGGAAAAGAATCGGGGCGATCGCAGTTCATTGATAAATTCAACTCTGGAGGGACACCCTGGTTTATTCTCATAGGTCCCGACAATCGCGTGATGTTTAATGACTTCGGATTTAACGTAGATACTCTTGCCGGTTATTTTCAGAATCTAAAATAGTTTTTTTGAAGCCCGTGTTGCCAGAGCCACCCAATAAAATTGCTCGCTCAACCTCGCCATCCCGCAATGCCTTAGCCGCAGGAATCACAAAATCTGGATAATCACATGGTGCTTCAGAGCCTGTTCCGAAATCACTTACTTCCACGCCTTTGGAAATAAGGTAGCTTTTGACAAGTTCCTTATAATGAAACCCCGCATGATCTGAAGCGATGGCTATTTTCAAAGTTTACTCACACATCGAAGTATCGTGTTCCTGGCAGACCGCAATTTCTAGAGGCGAGCGCGTTTCTGGCAACTTTTTAGCTAGGTCCCGAAGAGCAGTTCTTAGGCCCTCTTCCACTACTGGGTGATAGAAGGGAAGCCGTAATACTTCGCCTACTGTCATTTTCTGAGAGATAACCCAGGCTAGTGAATGTGCGATGTGTTCTCCTGACGGAGCAAAAAGTTCGGCGCCGAGAATTTGGTTATTTTTTTTATCGCCGTAAACTCTCAGATGGCCTTTTTCACTCAGCATGACAATCGAGCGACCTTGTCCTTCAAAACTGACTTCACCATACTCAAAATCTATTTTTTCGCTGACCAGATCACTATAGCGTTTTCCGACCGTCGCGATATTAGGCGAAGAGAATACAATTCCTAGCCAAGTTCTCCTTTTATAATCCTGTACCTTTTCCTGACACGCATTGAAGCCAGCTATCGCACCGTCGTCCGCAGACTCATGCAAGATGGCTCTTACGCCATCAACGTCACCAGCAATAAAGACGTTATCCGCTCCGTGCAACTGGCAGCTCTTCTCGTTAAAACGGGGTATCCCTCGAGCATCTATTTCAACCGGAAGGTTTTCTAAGCCGAGATTAGATAAATTGGGACTTCTGCCGACCGAGACAAGCGCTTTTTCAACGAGATACTCTCGGTCATGAGTCTGAATCAAAAGTTTACCGTCCTTGCGCGCGAGACTTTTGACGCCCGAAAAATCAAGTTTCATTTCCTCGCCCAATTTCTTGGACGTATACTCAATGAGCTTGGGATCGCTCAATCCTGCTATAGCCGGGCCTTTAGAAATTCCAACGACCTCAACACCTAACCGATGTAAGGCCTGGCCAAGTTCAATGCCTATAACACCCAAACCAATGACGCCGACAGATCGAGGAAGTCTGTTCAGTTCAAAGAATGAATTGGTGTCGATAAAAAGGTCGGAAAATTCCAGCCACGGCTTGGGGACAACCGGACTTGAGCCCGTCGCAATAATTATTTTATTCGCGCTAATTTTCGAATCACCTAAGTCAATCTCATTTTTGTTTATGAATCGGGCTCTTTTCCCGATGAAATGCTCGTGCTTCCAGTCTTCCATTCCGCCGAGAACGGATTTAACAAATCGATCTCTGAGTTTACGCGTGTGGGACATCACTTTTTCGGAATCAACTTTTAATACCTCCGATCCGGAAATTCCAATCTCTTGAAATGCATTTCTTCGGTGGAAGTCGTTGGCTACTTGGATGAAGGCTTTTGAAGGCATACATCCTACGCGGGCGCATGTAGTGCCCAATATGCCGTCATCAATCACGACATAGCTTTGCGTGTACTTAGAAACAACTTTTCTTGCCGACAAACCAGCGGTGCCTGCCCCAATAATTACAACGTCGTAATGTTTCATTTTGAATCCTTAATAATGTTGATCAAATTGCCAATAAGATCGGGAAAGCCCAAGCTGCTCTCATAACGTATCTTGGACCGCCTCAAGCTTTAAACAATTGCTAACTTAGACGGCCCACATAAGTCATCATGACGCGCGTAAATTAAGTGCCGTCTAGCAACGTCGTTCTCTGCCTTTTTCGTATGTTTGAGGCGAGAACTCTCACTGCATCCGCTAGTCGCTTTTTCTGTGCAAAAAGATCAGCTTCAATTTCCGTGATCTGTTGTTGATGCCATTTCAGAATATTTTCACTGATCCTTATTTTTTGCGCACCGCTTGGTTGTAGTGTGAACGGTACTTCCATTGCCTTATTGATATAAAGTTTTTCGCCCTTTAACCGCCGCGAAAAAAGATCGTCGTAGAGATCCGTTTAAAATTCGAGCTTTGAATTTTAAACCTAATTTTTTAGCGTCATGTTCGACCATTGCGGAATAACACATAGGAGTAGCTCATATTACAATCACCGTCGCTGGGGGTGCTGCTCCGCTCTAATAGGGATGCCAGACGGCGCAAGCGGGGAAATCATGACTCTCGGACCGGCTATTTCGCTTTATTCTTGGTGAGGTCTTGAGGATCTTGGCTATCAATTGGGAGCATCCCCTTAATTTGATAATAGGATTTCGAGAATGAATCGGATGTGGAGCGGATCAAAGCCTCAACAAAGCCTTCGCTCTTGTCGATTTCCTTTACCAGATCTTTGTTTATCGAAATTTTCACCCCAACGCCTTCGCTATAAACTCTGACGAGGTATGAACCTTCTTCGCCATATCCGCAGCTTAGACCTTGCTTAAGCTCATCTTGAACGAATTTGTAGTTCTCATTGTCGGTCATTTGCTGGAATACGCGGGAGTATTCGAGCCTCCGCCAAACTTGCATCTGTATGTCATGGGAAGCTTGATTCATTTCCGCAGCGGTCTTGAACGGCGTATTTTCGAGCTTCTGTCGCGTAGTGTTTGCTTCCATTTCAGAAGTCGTCGATTTCTTTTTGGGCATTCTTAATTCTACGGATAACATCAAATAATTTCAACGTGTTACACAACCTCAAGGTTGTCGCTAGACCCTAGTCCGGCACTATTTATACCCTCCAAGCTTTCATTATATTTCGCTATATTTCAATAAATTACTGTTTTTTACGTTATTCTGCAATAAAGTCGAAAATTATCGCGGTTTGGGGGCAGGTATGAGCGAGGTCTTAATAGTGGAAATCAATGAAGATATTCGAGAAATACTATCTCGAAAATTAATGGCCTTGTATGCCACAAGCATTACCGCGTGCGCACCTTCCGAAGCAGCAAAATTTCTCGATGCCCATGACTTAGCCATCGTTGTTGGTGATGTCGAAGACTCCTTAGATAGTGGATTTTGGATACACGACTACTTGCGGGAAATGCGACCAGATATTCAACTCGCATTGTTCATCGACGGACATAAACCTCTCAGAAACATCCCGCCCCTGGATTCAGTATTGAAGGTCGCGGTATTAAAGCCTGATTTTCAGAAACTTTATTCCGAAATTGAAAAACTGGGGGTGCTTCATGCTCGCAGGCCCAATTAGATGGAAAATTAATTCGGAGATTACTCCAATTATTGAAAAGTCACTTTGGCGAAAGAAATGGCGCTCCGACGAACAAGTTTCGCTCGCGACAGGATTCTCGATAGATCAGCTTCAGATTATAAGACGGAATCCAGCACGAATTCCTGCGTGCGATTTATACCAATTCATGAAGCGACTGGACGACCGAGCAATTTGCGAGATGGAAGAAGCGTGGTTCGAGATTTCGATGTTCGGAAATGCCTATCGTCGATATTTTGGTTGGGCAATGAGAGCCGAAAGAGCTTTTATTTCAATTTTAAAGAGCAAAGTTTTTTGGGCGGCCGTGTTCATGCGACCAGCAATCGACTTCATTAGGTTTTTGATGCGCCTTTAATCGCGTTCAAGATTTTGTAGTTCCTCCAGAAAGCTGTAGAGCAGTTAGCCACATGATTCTCCAAGGTAAGCCACAATAGTTCTCCAAGATTCTGGAGATTGCCGACGAAATCCCCACTCGCCTTCCAGCGACGAAAATTAAAAATATCTTTTTATTCCAAGCGGTTGCTTGAAAACTTAGGCATCAGATGAAGTTGGCCCTTTAGTTGTAATAACAGCACCTCGAAAGCTGTCGCGTGTTTGCGGCGGCCCTAACAAATAAGAAAGAGGTGTTTTATGAAAGCAATCGTTACGTTTTTATTGTTCTCAAGTATTGGGCTTTCTGCTTGCGGGCAGGAATCTTCAAGCCGGGGCGGTATTGATACTGTAGTCAAGCAAGAGAATCCCGAACCCAATCAACCGCAGAAATTTGATTACGCCAAAATCATGTATGCCGAACAAGGCACCTGTGGATCGAAGGGCGGAGTCTATTTCAAATATCTTCTCGTTGAAGATACTTTGGTCGGCAAATCTGAAAGAGGAAAGGATCTTCTCGCTGAAGTTCGAGTCGTACTTTCGCCCAACCGAAAATTCACGGCCATCTACGATGAAAAAGAGGTCGATAGTTATACGGCTTCAGGCTACATGCACAAGCGTCGCAAAAGTCGCATGATCTCAGGTTACTGGAACCCTGACGGTGACAGTATTAAGCTCGGCGACTTCATCAAGATCAAGGCGCGAATGGAAGAAAATCGAGTGCGAGCATCCGTAGTTTTTCTACGCGATGTGATCTCCACAAATGTCGAAGGCATGAAGATGAATGCCGCAATGGTTTGGTCGACGTCTCCTGGCACAAAATCATATAGTGAAGTATGCCCTACTAGCGAAAACCAATTGGGATCGTTCTCGAAGTATGTCGCTCAAAGCGATCCTCAGAGCACGAAGCTCAGTTCGCTACAGCTTCCTCCAGGGAAACGATTTGAAATTGGGCAGTATCTAGTGAATGACGTTCAAATGTTTGTTCACAAAAGCGGATTCGATTTGCTATTGCAGGTAATAGACATGAAAGACCCAAACTACGAACTCAAGCACTACGTCGTAGAAAACAGCTTCTGGGAAAAGACTTCGGCAAATTCTCTCAGTTTATACATCGGTCGTCTGTCACTGAAAGACGGAGATGTCCCACAGCTTTGCCTAACGAAAGATCTATTTTTTGTGACAGAGGAAAAGGAAATTTTAGATTTTCAGATGAATGGTCGCTGTATAAAACTCGAATATCGCGCGAGCAATTATACGCTCGATGACTTGACCAGCAATTACCGTTAACTAAGCTCTTTCCGGGGTCGCGCAATTCTCTCCTCTGCGCGGCCCCATTTTCATTTCATTTGTTAAGGCGAATTCATTTTTAAAATAGCTCAATCGCTGGTGTCGTATCGCTCTCCAGAATCTATACACCCATGAAATAAATATATGTTTTTGAGTGTACAATAGTCCCCATCCAATTTTTTGCAGAAATCCAATTTCCCTCATCGTTACCAGCATTTGTCTTTGATTTGAGACTGATTATTCCAAAATATTGGAGAAGTACATTCTCGAACCGAGCAAAGACATTCTCTTTATTTTTCAGATGGTTAGACGAAACAATATGTATTTATCGCCACGGCCTCCAGATCTTTGGAGCCAAATGCGCTCGATTTACCCAAACGCCAAACCTTAAAACGAAATAAACCAGATTAGGCGATAAACCGAACCTATATGGGTAATAAACAGGATTGGCTTCATCCTTGCTTAAGAAGGCAGCATCCGAACAAACGGATCAGGAGTTTTATGAAGCAAACCATTCTTGCCATTGATAACGATCACCTCGTCTTAATGTCCCTTAAGATGCTGTTTGCTGATTCAGATATCGAAGTAGAAACCGCAACCTCCGGCGAATTCGGTATTGCTTTGTTCCGCACACATCCAGAACGCTTCGCAGTTGTGTTGGTTGATTTTGAAATGAAAACGAAAGATGGATTAGGCATGGATGGTGACGAAGTTGCTACCCAGCTTAAGGTAATTCAATCGGATGTTCGCATCGTAATGGTGTCTGGCGTTGAGGATGAGGAAATCGTCAGTAAATGTATTAGTGCGGGAGCGGAAAAGTTTATTAGAAAAGGATCGGACCCTTCCAAACTTCTTGCGACCGTAACTTCAATGCTCCCTAAATTTGACGAAGAAGAAAAAGGGAGAACTGACGTAGAAAGGCAGCAGCGAATCCGGCAGGTCTTAAAGATGGTCGGTCGTTCTAGAGAGCTTTGCCAAGTTGCCGACCTCATCTCCCGATTTTCAGGGTTCGACGAGCCCGTTTTAATCCTCGGTGAATCGGGTGTCGGTAAAGAAGGAATCGCTCGTGCAGTTCACGACAACTCAAATCGAAAAGGTAAGAATTTCGTAGCGATAAATTGTGCTGCCTTCAGCAAGGACATGCTCGAAAGCGAACTCTTCGGGCATGAGCGCGGAGCCTTCACGGGCGCTCTCAACAAAAAAATCGGACTTTTTGAACATGCAAGCGGTGGAACAATCTTCTTAGATGAAATTGGGGATATGCCATTGGAGCTGCAAGTAAAAATCCTGCGCGCCCTTCAAGAAAAAACAATTCAGCCTGTAGGATCAGTAACACCAAAAAAAATTGATTTTAGGGTTGTCGCAGCGACGCATAGAAATCTCCGCGAAGCCGCGGAACAGGGAACTTTCCGCCAAGATCTTTACTACCGGCTTAAATATCTGACTATAGACATTCCTCCTCTCCGAGAGCGGCCGGAAGATATTGAACCACTGGTCTTTCACTTTATCGCTCAGATGGAATCGAAGACAGAGTTAAAGAAAGCTATTTCCGATAGCGCACTGAGGAAACTCAAAAGTCACTCTTGGCCTGGAAATGTTCGTGATCTCGAAGCAGTAGTTAAGAAGGCTTTCGTTATGGCGGATGCGAGAATAACACCGCAGTTCCTTCAGGAGGAAATCTCCGAGTCGTCCGTCAATAACATTGAATCACTCTTGGCTCGCGGAGAAGTCCTCAAGTACGACGATTTCATGAAGCGTGTCGAAGATCAGGAGCGCACACTGCTTGAAAGAGCAATGGAACTAACCGGAAACGTTAAAAGTGCGGCGGCCTCTCTTCTAGGCATGAATCACAACACCATGAACTACAGAAGAACACTTTTAGGAATAGGTGAAAGAAAAGCGCTTTCTTCAAAAGTCGCTGCAAAGTGACCGAAGAATTTAGCAATGAGAAGACAAACGTAAACCCAAAACGAAGGGGGATAAAATGAAAGTAAAGAAAGTATTAGCAGTGGCGCTCGCTATTGCCTTAACAAAAACAGCGTTCGCGCAGTCTACTGGCGATGGTAAAACGATGGAACGTGGTCATTACTACGTTCTTTCGCGTAGCCTGGCCGAGAAGCTCTCAATTGATTACGACTTCATCGTAAAGGAGTTTCAACCCGGCGCGGACGAATTTATTGCAGTTAAAGTCGACGAGAAAGATCAAATCGACATCTCGATTTTCGATAACACGCAATTCTCAGCAGCCCGAGCGGATATCGTTCAGCAATGAGTTTAAGGGCTAAATCTCTTACTCTTATCGAGAATGGCGATTGGATCTTTGATCTGATAGGCCCCCTTTTTCGAGGGGGCTTACTTAAAAGGATCGGAAATTCTGATCTTGTACCACACCTCCCCATGATGGAGCTAACTCTCCAATCGTATGGTGTATCTGCGTCTGTAGAATCGTCACTTCCGCGAACGGGTCGATTTCTGGATTTGGAAAGAGCAACGCCAGATCACCTGGAAACTCTATTGAAGCTTTCTAAAAGTATATTTCCTCAAGCAGCAGTAGTGTCCTTGTCACCTTCGCGCAAAGAACTGATTCAGGCTGCGGAGAGTTTTATAGGAACAAAAGCAAAACAAACGCGAAGGATTCATGAACTTTGGATTTCTTCATATTTACTGCTTGAAAATGTCACTTTTCGTTCGGCGTCTAGCCCACATGCTTTTGGGTGCATATTTTTCGGTGAGAACATGGATCGGCTCGATTATAAGAACCTTGCTGTCTCCATTGTTCACGAAATGGCCCATCAGGAGCTATTTCTATTCAACGTATTAGATCGACTGGTGGAAGCGAAAGCAGACTTCAATTTGGTCCATGCTCCATTTCAAGGAACCGTCCGTCCTCCTATTGGGCGTCTACACTCTTTATACGCGCTTTTTAGAATGGTAGAGTTGACCGGCCGGGAATTTTGCTACCACTTACAATGTTAAAACCTAGCTGACAAGG
>ENA-UOUJ01000848-UOUJ01000848.1-activated-sludge-metagenome-genome-assembly--contig:-NODE-848-length-17973-cov-8.594709_pt1 | contig 17973 bp, 13 predicted proteins | sample MGYA00249839_ERZ747224 | MGnify/ENA primary metagenome ERZ747224 (study PRJEB28782, sample SAMN03220277) | activated sludge metagenome | biome: wastewater; feature: sewage sludge; material...
CCGAAACCTCACCGATGCGCCCATCACGCTGACCGGCATCGAGCTGGTCAACCCGACCGGCATCGAGCTGGTGGCAGCCGGGGTGGCACCGGTGAACCCGGACGCCGACGGGTTCATGGGCGGCAACCGGGAACTCGCCGACCCGGCTATGCCTTGGCCGCAGATGTCCGCCGAACCACTGCAGTACACCCTCAGCCACGGCGAGCAGATCAACCTGATCGTGCAAATCAAGACCAACGGTCGGGCGCGGCCGGCGACGGTGGACCGACTTAAGATCCGCTACGAATCTGGCAACTGGGAATACACCGAGTACTCCGGCGCGAGCTTAAAGTGGGTGCCCACCGCGTCCTGCTGACCCGGTTGCACCTTCACCCGGCCGCCACAAGGACCCGCACGCTCATGGTCCCGTCTACTTCAAAGGAACTGGACCCGAAACCCCCACCGGCCGAACCCGGCGTTAGACAGGGGTCCTTGCTGCCATCAAGACGCGACGGGCGCAAGTCGCTCGGCCGTGCCCCCTGAAAGATCCCGATGCGAAGCGTTAATTGATGATGTCCCCTCCCTCGCCTGAGAGAAGCACCGATAGCCGTGCCCGCCATGTCTGCAGCTGTTCGGGCGTCAATCGCTCCCACTCGGTCGTCTCGCAGACGACTCGCAGCGGGTTGGTGCTGCGATACGACCGGGTGGGGTTACCGGGGAACTTTTTGTCGGTCACATTCGGGTCGTCCTCGAACGCTCCCGTGGGCTCGACCACGTAGACCCGGGGAGTCACCACGCCCGATGCCAGTTCCGCGGCGATTTCCGCCGCGAGGCCAGCGCCGTCGGCCAGAGCTGTGAAGTAGATGTGGTTCATCACGATCTCGGGGCGATAGTTTGATCGGTGCCCCGCTGTCAGCAAGTCGCCCATTCTCAGGTCCGCGACGGTGCCATGGAAGAACGGGCCCTTATCGGGGGATGTGCCCACCTGCACTCCTTCTATCCATGTCATCGGACCGAGATCATGCCACGTCATCACGGACTTGCCGCAAGTCCCTCTCCCCGCCTTATCCTGGAGGTGACGGAGGCCTCCGGGATCCCGGACGCGCGCGCCTCTAGTAACGAGGGCCCCCTCCGATCCACCTCTGTATACAGCGGTAGCGCACCGAGGAATCCTCTTCGACCCGGACTCGGAAACCTCTTTGGCTGTCCCGCTGAGGGAACCCCCACCGAACACACACACGTGAGCTGCACGAACAACAGTGCCCCTCACGAGGCATCCCGTAGGACCCGCCCGGTGATATGTCCGGTGACGGGGTGCTCCCCGCAACACCCTTGGTCGAGCCCGTCTCCGGCGGCGCGGTGCACAGGTGAGGCCCTCGCCCGGTGACCGCCGTCGCTACGGGCAGCGGACCAGTGCCTACTCTCTCGCCTCATGTTCTGCTCCACCGGGGCCAGCCTGATCGGGCGTGCGTGACGGCCCGCGCGTGACGCGCTTTCCACCGGGACTGCGCGAGGGAGCAGGATCGAGACCGGTCAGCGGACACGTGAACGGTTGAGGTCCACAGGACGAGGTCACTGCCCGCGAGGGGACCGACCGCTCAGCGCGGTCGACTGCTGTCGCTGGCAACCGGGCTCATGCCTCCGGCGCCTGTCTCACGGCACCAGGTAGTCCGAGTCCCGGGCATCCGTGATGAGCATGTGGCCCGGCGCGTGGCCGATCGCCAGGGGCGGGCGGGACTCCATGACGGCGGCCTGCGGGGTGACCCCGCACGCCCAGAACACCGGCAGGTGCCCCTCCGGGACCTGCACCGGGTCGCCGAAGTCCGGGCGCGAGAGGTCCTCGATGCCCAGCTCATGCGGCGCCCCCACGTGCACGGGGGCTCCGTGGACGGCCGGGTAGCGCGAGGTGATCCGCACGGCGTCGGCCACCTGGGCGGCCGGGACCGGGCGCATCGAGACCACCAGCGGCCCGGCGAGGCCGCCGGCCGGGGCGCAGCGCACCGAGGTGCGGTACATCGGCACGTTCACGCCCTGCTCCTGGTGCGCGACCGGCACGCCCCCGGCCACCAGCGCCGCCTCGAAGGTGAAGGAACAGCCGACGATGAACGTCACCAGGTCCTCCCGCCAGTACTCGGTGATCGACGTCGGCTCGGCCACCGGCACGCCGTCCTCGTAGACCACGTACTTCGGCACGTCGGTCCGGATGTCCCCACCGGCCAGCAGCTCGGAGGTGACCTCGCCGGCGTCGAGCACGCCCAGCAGCGGCATCGGCTTCGGGTTGCGCTGGGCGAACAGCAGCAGGTCGAAGGCGTGGGAGCGCGGGACGATGATCAGGTTCGCCTGGGCGTGGCCGGCGGAGAAGCCCGACGTCGGCCGCACCAGTCCGGCGCGGAACAGAGCCCGGGCCTCGGCGGGGGAGAGTGCCTGGGCCTCGGCGGGAGACGGTGACGCGAGGTCGGCCGGGCGGTTCCCGGGGCCGGGTGCGGGAGGGGTGCTCAGGTTCATGCGCCGGTCATCATCTCGATGGCGGGGACGAAGGAGTTGACGGACAGGAACGCGGTGATGAGCCAGACGAGCACGCCGATCACGATCAGCCACACGGGGTAGCGGTACCCGTGCAACAGGTCCCGGCGGCGGATGGCCACCCACAGCAGCACGCCGAAGCCGATCGGCAGGATCAGCCCGTTGAACGCGCCGGCGAAGACGAGCAGGGTCTGCGGGGCCTGGCCGAGCAGCAGGAAGGCGATGGTGCACACCACGATGAACGCGACGGTGAGCAGATTGCGCCGGCGCGGGTTTCCGTCGGACCGGGTGACGAAGGAGATGGAGGTGTAGGAGGCGCCGATGACCGAGGTGACGGCCGCGGCCCACAGGATGACCCCGAACATCCGCAGGCCGATCTCGCCCGCGGCGCTCTGGAAGGCCTCCGCGGCCAGGTTGTCACTGGTCAGCGCGACGCCACCGGCGACCACGCCGAAGATGGCCAGGAACAACAGGGTGCGCATGACGGCCGTGACGATGATGCTCAGCACGGAGGTGCGGCTGATCTGCTTGATCGCGCGCTCGCCCCGGACGCCCGAGTCGATCATGCGGTGCGCCCCGGCGTAGGTGATGTACCCGCCGACGGTGCCTCCCACGAGGGTGGTGATGACCAGGAAGTCGACCTGCTCGGGGAACACCGTGTTGCGCAGGGCCTCCCCGACGGGCGGGGCGGCGACGACCGCCACGTAGAGCATCAACAGGATCATGACCGCGCCGAGCAGGACGACGATCCGGTCCAGGGCCATGCCCGCCCGCTTGGACAGGAAGATCAGGATGGCGATGACCGCCGAGGCGGCGCCGCCGATCTTGGGGTCCAGGCCGAACATCGCGTTCGCCCCGAGGCCGGTTCCGGCGATGTTGCCGATGTTGAAGATCGCCCCGCCGACGAACACGAGCGCGGCGAGCACCCAGCCGACACCGGGCAGGACCTTGTTCCCCAGCTCCTGGGCCCGCAGCCCGGAGATGCCGATGACCCGCCACACGTTGAGCTGGACCGCGATGTCGACGAGCGTGGAGACCAGGATCGCGAACGCGAAGGCGGCGCCAAGCTGGACCGTGAAGGTGGCGGTCTGCGCGATGAAGCCCGGGCCGATCGCGCTGGTGGCCATGAGGAACATGGCGCCGAGCAGCGCGGTGCGCTGGGCCTTGACGGTGAGGGGGACCTTCTCGGGGTGCCCTCCCGCGGGCCCGGCGGGGTCCGTGCCGGTGGCCGGCTTCGCAGTGTCCTTCATGGTTCCTCCCGGGGGGTGGGTGACTGGCATCACAGATGCAGGCTGGTGAGAAGGCTACCGGTTGTTCAACAATCCACGCAAGACATTGTTCAACAATCACGATTGCAGCTGCAGGCGCAGGTGCCGGTAGAGGTGCAGGCGTGGGGCGGACGCCACTGGTCGTGCCGGGCCGGCCCCGGCACTTGAACTTCCGCCGCCACCCGGAGAACACTGGGGGCATGCCCCAGAAGAACGACGACGCCCCGCAGCTCAAGGACCAGGAGATGTACGAGGCCCTCCGCGAGGAAGGGGCTAGCAAGGAGAAGGCGGCCCGGATCTCGAACGCCGCCGCCCGGGACGGCCGCTCCGAGGTGGGCGAGCGCGGCGGGGAGTCCGGGTCCTACGAGGACTGGACGGTCGAGGAACTCAAGGACCGGGCCCGGGAACTGGAGATCACCGGTTACTCGGACCTGCGCAAGGACGAGCTGATCGAGAAGCTGCGCAACCACTGAGCCTCCGGGCAGGTCCCCGGTTCAGTCCCCGTCGCCCCCGGTCAGCAGGGCCAGCAGGGCCCGGTCCGGCTGGCGCGTCAGGTCCATGACCCGGCCCTTCTCGAACAGGTCCAGCACCCGGGGGTCGATGTAGGACTCCCGGGCCACGGTGGGGGTGTTGTGCAGCAGCTCGGCGCTGGCCCGCACGGCGATCCGCACCGCCTCCGGTGAGGTGGCCCCCGCCCGGTGGGACCGCGCCAGCGACCGGGCGGCGGCCATCGTGCCCTGCCACGTGCGGAAGTCCTTGGCGGTGAACTCCAGGCCCGCGATCTCGGTCAGGTACTCGTTCACCGCCTCGGCCGAGATGCCCCTCCACTCCTTGCGGCGTCCGGACTTCACCGGATAGCAGACCGCGGGGGCCGTGCGCGGGGTGAGCGGCACGCCGGCGAAGAACTCCGCCAGGTCCGCGTCCCGCAGGGTGAGGTCCCACTCGCTGCCGGACTTGCCCCGGAACACCAGGCGGACCTCCTCCCCCTGGACCTCGACGTGCCGCCGCTGCAGGGTGGTGGCCCCGAAGGCCTCCAGCTGCCCCGAGTGCTCCTTCCCGCCGACGCGCAGGGCGCCGCGGTCCATCAGGCGCACGGCCGCGGCCAGGGCCCGACGCCGGCCGGTCGCCTCCGCCGGGGCGGGGCCCGTCCCGCCCCGCGCCGTCCCGCGGCCGGTGCCGGCCGCGCGTGGGGCGGCACCGCCGTCGCGGTCCTGCGCACCGGAGCGCAGGTCCCGGGTGACCCGCCGGCGCAGGGAGGGCAGGGTCTGGCCGAACGAGATCGACTTCTCGAACTTCTCGGCGTCCCGGTCCGCGCGCCACTGCGGGTGATAGAGGTACTGGGTGCGCCCGGCGTCGTCCACGCCGGTGGCCTGGATGTGGGAGTTCTCCTCAGCGGCGATCCACACCTGTTTCCAGGCCGGCGGGATCGCCAGTGCCCGGATCCGCTCGAGGGCGTCCTCGCGGGTGATCCGGCGGCCGTTGGCGCCCCAGTAGGTGAAGCCCCGTCCCGCCCGGCGCCGGGTGTACCCGCCGGTGCCGGGCGAGACCGTCTCCAGCCGCGGCACCTCAGGCGCTCTTGCGGCGCGAGGACGGGGTGCCGGTCTTCTTCCGCGTGGACCGGCCGGAGGACTTCGCCGTCGTCTTCGCGGACTTCGCCGAGCCCTTCGCCGAACCCCCCGTCGAGTTCCTCGTCGAGTCCTTCGAGGACGTCGTCCCGGAGGCACCCTTCCGGCCCGAGGCGGCCGACGTCTTCGAGGCCCCAGAGGCGCGCGACGTCGAGCTGCCCTTCGCGGTCCCGGACCTGCCGGGCCCGCTGGACCTGCCGGACCGGGAGGTGCGGCCCCGGCCGCGCTTGCGGTCCAGGGAGGCCTTGAGCGCCTCCATCAGGTCGATGACCTCGGCGTCCTCGCCCGCGTCCTCGTCCGACCCGGACGCCCCGAAGGTCGCCTCGGTGTCCAGGGAGTCACCCTGCTCGAGCTTGGCGTCGATCAGCTTGCGCAGCTCCACCTGGTACGTGTCCTCGAACTCCTCCGGCGTGAAGTCGGAGGCGAACTGGTCCACCAGCGCCTTGGCCAGCTTCTTCTCCTTGGGACTGATCCTGGCCCGGGACCGGGTGGCGGGGAAGTCGACCTCCCGGATCTCGTCCGCCCAGTGCATGCCCTGCAGCACCAGCACGTCGTCCTGCACCCGCAGCACGCCCAGCCGGGTCTTCTGCCGCAGCGCGAAGGTGACGATCGCGGTGCGGTCCGTGGACTGCAGGGCCTCGCGCAGCAGCAGGTAGGACTTGGGGGACTTGCCCTGCGGCTCCAGGAAGTAGCTCTTCTCCAGCGTCACCGGGTCCACCTGGTCGGAGGGGACGAACTGGACCACCTCGATCTCGTCGTTGGTGGCCTCGGGGAGGGCCTCGAACTCCTCCTCGTGGATCACCACGGTCTGGTCGCCGTCGTCGTAGGCCTTGTCGATGTGCTCGTAGTCGATCTTCTTCCCGCACACCTCGCACCGGCGCTGGTACCGGATCCGGCCGCCGTCGGCGTCGTGGACCTGGTGGAAGGACACGTCGTGGTCGGTGGTGGTGGAGTATGCCTTGACAGGGACGTTCACCAGCCCGAAAGTGATAGATCCAGACCAAATGGCTCGCATGGCGGTCAGCATATGCGGCCGCCGGGGGGTCGCGGGAGGGCACGTGGCACGGACAACCCGCCAGACCTACACCGTGGGGCAGAGATCGCTCTCCGTCTCCAACCTCGACAAGGTCCTCTACCCGGCCACCGGCACCACCAAGGCCGAGGTGATGCGCTACTATCTCGGGGTCGCCGACGTGCTCATCCCGCAGGTCGCCCGCCGGCCGGTCACCCGCAAGCGCTGGGTCGACGGCGTGGGCACCGCGGACAGGCCCGGCACCGTGTTCTTCCGCAAGGACCTCGAGGACTCCGCCCCGGCCTGGATCCCCACCGGCCGGATCGTCCACGCCGAGCGGACCAACACCTATCCGCTGGCCGACGAACCGGCCGTGCTGGCCTGGTTCGCCCAGGTCGCGGCCCTGGAACTGCACACCCCGCAGTGGCGCTTCGGCCGCAACGGCCAGCCGCGCAACCCGGACCGGCTCGTGCTGGACCTTGACCCCGGTGAGGGCGCCGGGCTCGCCGAGTGCGCGGAGGTGGCCCGGTTGTGCCGTGACCTGCTCACGGACATGGGGCTGGAGGCCTATCCCGTCACCTCCGGGTCCAAGGGCATCCACCTGTACGCGGGGCTGGACGGCAGGCACAATGCCGAGGCTGTCAGCGCGGTCGCCCACGAACTGGCCCGCGCCCTGGAGGCCGACCACCGTGACCTGGTGGTCTCGGCGATGAAGCGGTCTCTGCGCGCGGGCAAGGTGTTCGTGGACTGGAGCCAGAACAACGCCTCCAAGACCACGGTCAGCCCCTACTCGCTGCGCGGACGGGAGCACCCGTGGGTGGCCGCGCCCCGGACCTGGGAGGAACTGGAGGACCCCCGGCTGCGCCACCTCGAGTTCGAGGAGGTCCTGGAACGGGTGGCCGGGGGCCTGGACCCGATCGCCCCGCTGGGCTGGACCCCGGACGGCCGAGACGGTGGGGATGAGGAGACCGGGGACGACGACGGCGGGGCGGGTGCCGGCAGCGGCACGGCCGAGGCCATCGACCGGCTCTCGAGGTACCGCTCCATGCGCGACCCGGACAAGACCGCCGAACCGGTCCCGGCACAGGCTCCGGTCGAGCGGGAGCTCGGTGAGGGACAGCTGCCCAGCTTCGTGATCCAGGAGCACCACGCCCGCCGCCTGCACTGGGACTTCCGGCTGGAGCACTCCGGGGTGCTGGTGTCCTGGGCCGTGCCCAAGGGCCCGCCGCTGGACACGGACCAGAACCGGCTGGCGGTGATGACGGAGGACCACCCGCTGGAGTACGGCACCTTCGAGGGCACGATCGCCCCGGGCGAGTACGGGGCCGGGGAAGTCACCATCTGGGACGCGGGCACCTGGGAGCTGGAGAAGTGGCGCGAGGGCAAGGAGGTCATCGGCGTCCTGCACGGCCGCCCGGACGGCGGGCTCGGCGGGGTGCCCCGCCGCTACGCGCTGATCAACGCGCCCGGCATGGGCGGGGAACGCAACTGGCTGATCCACCTGATGAAGGACCAGCCGGACACCGGGCAGTCCACGCCCGGGGTCCCTGCGGCCCCGGACGCGACGACGGCAGGGAAGCAGACGGCAGGGAACAAGGCGGCAGCGAAGAAACCGGCAGGGAAGACGGCGGCCGGGAACAAGGCGGCCGGAAACAGGGCGGCCGGAAACAGGGCGGCCGGGAACAGGACCGTGGGGGCCGGCCCCGCGGCCTCCTTCGGCCCGGAGGACCTGCCGGCCCCCATGCTGGCCACGGCGGGCCGCCCCGCGGATCTGACCGCGGACGAGGACTGGTCCTTCGAGATGAAGTGGGACGGCTGGCGGGTGGTCGCCGGGGTCAGCCAGGACCGGGTGGTCCTGACGAGCCGGAACGGCCAGGACCTCACCGACCGCTATCCCGCACTGCAGGAACTCACCGGGCTGCTCCGGGGCGAGGCCGCGGACCGCGGGGGAGCGGTGCTCGACGGGGAGCTGGTGTCCCTCGACGACCAGGGCAGGCCGGACTTCGGGATGCTGCAGGACGGGACCGGGGAGCTGCGCCTCATCGTGTTCGACATCCTCCAGCTCGGCCCGCCCGGCACGTCGCAGCACCGACGCCATTCCCTGCTGCGCACCGCCTACGGTGAGCGACGGGTGATCCTGGAAGCCTCCCTCGGAGAGGGGGAGGTGGTGTCCGTGCCGCCGGCCTACCATGGCTCCCTGGCCCAGGCCCAGCGGATCAGCCGCGCGATGGGGCTGGAGGGCGTGGTGGCCAAGCGCACCGGTTCCGTCTACCTGCCGGGCCGCCGCGGGTCGGCGTGGATCAAGCTCAAGCTGCAGCAGCACCAGGAGATCGTGGTGATCGGCGTCCGTGAGGGCCGGGGTGAGCGCTCCGGCGGCATCGGTTCCCTGCTGGCGGCCATTCCGGACGAGAACGGGACACTGCGCTACGCGGGCCGGGTGGGCACGGGCTTCTCGGCCGGCCAGCTGGTGGAGGTGGAACAGCGGCTGCGGCCACTGGCCCGGGACACCCCGCCCGTGGACGACGTCCCGGCCGGGGACCGTTCGGACGCCTGGTGGGTCACGCCGTCGGAGGTGGCGGAGGTGTCCCTGGCCGGACGCACCCGCGCAGGGCGGCTGCGCCAGGCGTCCTGGCGGGGCTGGCGGCCGGACAAGTCCGTGGACGAGGTTCGCTGGGAGGTCCCGTGAACCACGCAGGCCGGCCGGGTGGCGCCGACCCGCCGGCGGATCCGGGTCTGCCCGGGGATCCCTCAGGCCGGCCCGGGGACCCCACCGGGCTGCGGCACGAGACGCCCGCCGAGAAGCTGGACCGGAACTGGAACGACCTGCTCCAGGAGCTGCGGGTGATGCAGACGGGCACGCAGATCGTCACCGCGTTCCTGATCGTGCTGCCCTTCCAGGCCCGTTTCGAGGAGGTGGCCGGGGAGATCATCGGCTGGTACATGGCCCTGTTACTGGCCGCGGTGGTCCTGACGACCCTGATGCTGCTGCCCGTGGTCATCCACCGCCGGTTGTTCGGCCGGCACGTCAAGGACCAGACCGTGGCCTGGGGGAACCTGCTGGTGAAGGTCTGCCTGGCCGGGCAGGGGGTGCTGCTGGCCGGCTGCGTGGCGCTCATCGCACACGCCGTGCTCGAGCCCGCCCGGGCCTGGTGGATCGCCGGTGTCACCGCCGCGGTGATCGCGCTGCTGATGCTGGCGCTGCCACCGCGGCGGGTCCACGCGGGCGACGAGGGTGACGCCGGCGGACGCTGAGACGACTACCGGGTCCGGGCCACGGACATGAGCCGCTTGTTCACGAACTCGTCCATGCCCAGCGGCCCGAGTTCCCGGCCGAAACCGGAGCGCTTCACGCCGCCGAAGGGCATGTTCGCGGCCTCCGGCGGCGACTGGTTGGCACCGACCATCCCGGCCTCCAGCTGCTCGGCGAACCGCTCGGCGCGCCCCGCCTCGGTGGCGAACACGGTCGATCCCAGGCCGTAGGGGGTGTTGTTGGCCAGGGCGATCGCCTCCTCGTCACTGGACACCCGGTACACCGCCAGGACCGGGCCGAAGAACTCCTCGCGGTAGACGTCGGAGTCCTGGGGGATGTCCGTGATCACGGCCGGCTCCACGTAGAAGCCCTCCCGGTCGGCGCGCCGGCCGCCCACGTGCAGGGTGCCGCCGGCAGCCACCGCGCGCTCGATCTGGTCGACCAGGGTCTGCGCCGCGGACTCCGAGGACAGCGGGCCGAAGGTGCCCTCCCGCTCCTGGGCCGGATCGGCGGGCTGCAGCCCGGAGACCTGCTGCACCAGTTCGTCGACGAAGTCGTCGAAGACGTCGTCCATGACGATCAGGCGCTTGTTCGAGTTGCACGCCTGGCCGGTGTTCTCCAGCCGGATGGCCAGCGCGTCGCGGGCCGCCTGGCGGGGGTCGTCCGTGGAGAGGATGACGTAGGGGTCGGACCCGCCCAGTTCCAGGACGGCCTTCTTCAGGTGCCGGCCGGCCTGCTCGGCCACCGCGGCGCCGGCCCGCTCGGAACCCGTCAGCGAGACGCCCAGGACCCGGGGGTCGGCGATGATCGTGCCGACCTGGTCGTGCGTGGCGAACAGGTTCTGGTAGACCCCCTCGGGCACGCCGGCGTCGCGGAACAGCTGCTCGATGGCCAGCGCGGACTCGGGGACGATCTCGGCGTGCTTGAGCAGGATGGTGTTGCCCAGCACCAGGTTCGGGGCGGCGAAGCGGGCCACCTGGTAGTACGGGTAGTTCCACGGCATGATGCCCAGCAGCACGCCCAGCGGCCGGCGCTGGATGACGTTGCTGGACCCGTCGGTGCTGTCGAGGACCTGGTCGGCGGCGAGCTGCGGGCCGTTGTCCGCGTAGTACCGGAAGATCTCCGCGCTGAACTCGGCCTCCCCGCGGGACTCGGCGATCGGCTTGCCCATCTCGCGGGTGATGGTCTCGGCCAGCGCGTCGGCGCGCTCCTCGAACAGCTCGGCGATCCGGGCCACGATGCCGGCCCGCTCGCCGATGTCGCGGGAGCGCCAGTCCTCGAAGGCCCGGTGGGCGGTGGCGATGGCCTGCTCGACCTGCTCGTCGGTGGCGACCGGGTGTTCGCTGACGGTCCGGCCGGTGGCCGGATTGACGGCGCGATAGGCCGGTGACGTGGTGGGGGTGGTGTCGGTGCTCACAGTGTCCATAGTGGTCATGATGCCTCTTCCGTGCGTGGGGTGGAATGCGTGGAGGGGGATTCGGTGGTCGGTGCCCGGACCGTGGTCCGTGGAGGCGGGGACCGGTACGGGCCGGTCGCCTCGAACGCGCAGGCGAGCCGGAGCAGGGTGGTGTCGTCGTAGGCGCGGCCGGCGAAGGTCAGCCCGAAGGGCATGGCGATGTCCGGGGCGGTGCCCATCGGGACGGTGACGGTGGGGATGCCCAGGTGCCGGGGGACCAGGTTGCCGTTGGCCACCCAGGTCCCGTTGCGCCAGGCCAGCTCGGCCGAGCGGGGGTTCACGTCGGCGTCGGCGGGCCCGACGTCGGCCAGGGCGGGGAAGACGACCGCGTCCAGCCCCAGCCCGTCCATCCAGTCCTCGAGGTCGGTCCGGCGGGTCCGTTCCAGACCGGCGAGGCCCTGCGCCAGGTGTGGGATCGACTCCACCGTGGTTCCGGGACCGCGGGTCCGGATGATCTCCGGGAAGGCGGCGATGTCGTCGCCGAACCCCTCGTAGCGGTCCGGCAGGGCGCCGGCCGGGTGCGGGAAGATCCGGGCGCCGTCCACCCCGGCCAGCGTGTCCAGTCCCGGGTCCCCGTTGGCCTGGAGGAAGTCCTCCCAGGCCCACGCGGACAGCTCGGTGACCTCCGCGTGCAGGAACTCGGGGGACACCAGTCCGCGGGTGCCGATGGTCGGGGCCCCGGGGCGGTCACCCTCGTAGTTCGTGACGACCGGGAAGTCCACCGCCACGACGGTGGCGCCGGCCGTCTCCAGCGCGGCCCGGGCCGCCTGCCAGAGCTCGATCACGGAGGGGCGCGTCTCGACGCGCCGGCCCATCGGGCCCCCGATGCCGGCGGACCCGCGGTGGTCGGGTCCGGTGCCGGCGTCCGGGTCGGCGTTGACGTACATCCGGGGCACGCCCAGTCGCCTGCCCGCCAGGGCGCCCCGGCCGCCGTCGGGCCCGGACGCCGCGGCGAGGGCGGGGTAGGACGGTGGCCGGACGTCACCGGCCCGGGGGAGGCGGATCCACGGCTGGAGGCGCCAGAAGTCCCCGCGGGCGGTGTGGTCGTCGGCGACGATGACGTCCAGCACCTCGAGCAGGTCCGCCATGGAACGGGTGTGGGGGACCACCACGTCCATGGTGGGCACCAGCGGCCAGTTGCCCCGCACGGAGATCATCCCGCGGGAGGGGGTGTAGGCGCACAGGGCGTTACAGGAGGCGGGCGCCCGGCCGGACGACCAGGTCTCCTCGCCCAGGCCGAAGGCGCCGAGGCTCGCGGCCGTGGCCGTCCCGGAGCCGTTCGAGGAACCGGAGGCGAAGGCGCTGGTGAGGTAGTCGGGGTTGTAGGGACTCTCCGCCCGCCCGTACAGGCCGCGCTGCATGCCCCCGTTGGCCATGGGCGGCATGTTCGTCAACCCCAGCAGCACCGCCCCGGCGTCCCGCAGCCGCTCGATGGTGAAGGCGTCCCACCGGGCCACGAGGCCGGCGAACGCCGGGGACCCGGCCGCCACGGTCAGCCCGCGGGCCATGAACGAGTCCTTCGCGGTGTAGGGAATGCCGTCCAGCGGTCCCCGCACCGCGCCGGCGGCGCGCCGCTCGTCCGAGGCGCGGGCCTCCTCCAGGGCCCGGGGGTTGTCCACGATCACCGAGTTCAGCGGGATGCCGCCATCGGGGGCCCGGTGCGTGGCCACCGTGCCGGAGGCGGACTGCGCCGGCCGGTCATAGTGGGCGATGCGCGCCCGGTAGGCGTGCACGAGCTCCACGGCGGTGGTGCGACCGGACTCCAGGGCCGTCCGGAGCTCGGCGATCGACGTCTCGGTGACGTCAAGCATCCCCATCGACCGACCCGCGCGGGGCGAGCGTGCCCCGGTCCGCACCCGCTGCCGGCTGCTGCTGGGTGATGCAGTGGATGCCGCCGCCGAAGGCGAAGATGTCCCGGGCGTCCACGAGCTCCACGGTGCGTCCCGGGTAGGCCTCGCCGAGGATCCCGGCGGCCAGCGCGTCGGCTTCGGGCTCGCCGAAGGCGCACAGGATGACGGCGCCGTTGGCCACGTAGTGATTGATGTAGGAGTAGTCGACCCATCCCTCGGCATCGCGCAGCGCGGACGGGGCGGGGACGTCCACCACGCGCAGCGGCCGGCCCTGGGCGTCGACCGCACCGCCCAGTTCCTCGCGCAACCGACGGGTGACCTGGTGGTCGGGGTGCCCGGGGTCGTCCTGGCGGTGCAGCAGCACGGTGCCGGCCTCGGTGAAGGACGCGACGATGTCCACGTGCCCGCGGGTGCCGAAGCCGTCGTAGTCCCGCGTCAGCCCGCGGGAGAGCCACACCGCGTGGGTGGTGCCCAGCTGGTGGTGGATCTCGGCCTCCACCGCGGAGCGGGTCAGGCCCGGGTTGCGGTCGGGGTCCAGTTGCACGGTCTCCGTCAGCAGGACCGTCCCCCGGCCGTCGACGTGGAACCCGCCGCCCTCGTTGACCAGCCGGGAGTCCCGCGCCGGGACCTGGGCGTGGTGGGCGACGGTGGCGGCGAGGTGCCGGTCCTGGTCCCACCGGGCCCAGGACTGGGCCCCCCAGCCGTTGAAGACCCAGTTGACCGCCGAGAGCGCTCCGAAGGGATCCAGGGTGAACGTCGGGCCGGAGTCGCGCATCCAGGCGTCGTCCAGGACGGCGGGGAGGATCTCGACGTCGGACCCGAGCAGGTCCCGGGCCGCCGCCTCGTCCTGCGGGTGGGACACCACGGTGACCGGCTCGTACCGGGCGATCGTGCGCGCCACGGACGTCCAGGCGGTGCGGGCCCGCCCCAGGCCCTCCGAGCCGGGGGCGCCGAACGTGTCGTTGGGGGTGGGGAAGGACATCCAGGTGCGCTCGTGGGGTGCCCACTCCGGGGGCATGACCGAAGGGCCGAGGGTGGTCATCAGATGGTCAGTCCTTCTCCGGTGGTGTCCCGCGTGGACTCGGTGGTCTCCAGGGTCTCCCCGCGGAAGTAGGCCGGGTGGCGCAACCGGGTCCACAGCATGAGCACCACGCCCAGGACGAGCACGCCCATGCCCAGGACGAACACCATGCCCACCCCGCCGATCGAGGACCCCGACCCGTAGTCCGGGCTGATCGAGTCCACGGCGGTCTGGAAGAACATGACCAGCAGGACCGCGCCGCCGATGAGCGGGAAGAGGAACTTGAACACCACGTTGCGGGCCGAGGTGAACAGTTCGCGGCGGAAGTACCAGACGCAGGCCAGGGCCGTGATGCCGTAGTAGAAGCAGATCATCAGGCCCAGGGCGGTGATGGTGTCCCACAGGGCGTTCTCGCTGAGCAGGCGGGTGATCGTGTAGAAGCCGCCGGCGGCCACGGCCGAGGAGATGGTGGCCACGGAGGGGGTGCGGAACCGGGGGCTGATGCGGGAGAACATCGGCGGCAGGGCACGGTAGTACCCCATGGCCAGCAGGGTGCGCGAGGGGGAGATCATCGTGGACTGCAGGGAGGCGAAGGAGGAGGACATGATCGCGATGGACATCAGCAGGGCGAACGGGCCCATCACCGGGCTGGCGAGCACCGCGAACAGCGACTCCTGGTTGTCCGGGTTCCCGGCGCCCAGGCCCTCGGTGCCGATGCCGGCCCAGGCGATGACGGCCAGCGCGCACAGGGTGTAGATCACCATGATGATCAGCACGGTCAGGGTGGCCGCCCGCCCGGAGGTGCGCTGGGGGTCCTTGGTCTCCTCGTTCATGGTCAGGGTGGTGTCCCAGCCCCAGAACAGGAAGATGGACAGCGAGATGCCGGCGGCGACGATGGAGAAGTCGTCGAAGCTGAACGGGTTGAACCAGTCGATGCTGATGGGCGTGGGGTCGAAGCCCTCCCCGTTGGCGGCCTGCACGAGGGCCGCCACGGCGAAGCCGCCCAGCACCAGTAGCTGGAAGCCCACGAGGACGTACTGGATGTGCTGGGTGGACTTCAGCCCGCGGTAGGAGATCCAGGCCGCCACCGCGATGAACACCAGCGTGGTGGGGATGTTGATCCACAGGTTGTCCGTCAGCTCGGCCAGCGCCGGACTGCCGAGGACCTGGGCCAGCAGCAGGTAGAAGAAGTCCACCGCCACGGCGGCCAGGTTGGACAGCACGATCACCGTGGCCGCGATCAGGCCCCAGCCGCCCATCCAGCCGATCCAGGGGTTGAAGGCCTTGGTGGCCCAGGTGAAGGACGTCCCGGAGTCGGGCACCCGCGAGTTGAGCTCGCGGTAGCCGAAGGCGACCAGCAGCATGGGCAGGAAGCCGAGCAGCAGGATGGCCGGCACGTGGGTGCCGACCACCGAGATGGTGGGCCCGAGCCCGGCGGTCAGGGTGTAGGCCGGGGCGATGCAGCCCACGCCGATCACGACGGCGCCGATCACCCCCACCTGGCCCCGGGCCAGTCCCTTGGCGGAGACGGCCCGGTCCTCGGTGGGCCGGGGCGGCACGGTGTTCGCAGTGCTCATGTCAGTGGTCACTTTCAGCAGTGGCGGGACCGGTGTGGCCGGCGGGCACGACCACCACCGGGACCGGGACGGTGCGCAGCATCTTCGCGGCGGTGCTGCCCAGGAACAGCCGGCCGCGGGCGGCCAGCCGGGAGGAGCCCACGACGACGACGTCGTCGGGCTCCCACTCGAGGTGGGCCATGGCGTGGTCCACGGTCGGCCCGGAGGCGACGAGCGTGCTGGCCCGGCCCTGGTCGAGCATCTCGGCGGCCTCGTCGGCCAGCCGCCGGTTCGCGTACTGGGTGACGGAGGCCAGGACGTCCTCGTCGTCCGCAGCGGTGCCCGGGCCGGAACCCTCCTCGGCCCGGTCCAGCAGCACGAGGGAGACCAGGCGCAACGGGATGGACCGGCGACGGGCCGCCTGGATGCCCAGGCCGACGACGTCGACGGCGCCCGGCCGCGGGCCGAACATCGCCGTCAGCCGGCCCACGGGCCCACCGTGCCGGTATCCGGCCGGGGCCAGGGCCACCGGGATCGGCGCCGTGTGCAGGAGGGTGGTGGCGACGGAGCCGAGGCGGTATCGACGCAGCAGTCCGCCGCTGCGGCCGCCGATGACGATCATCGAGCAGTCCAGTTGCCCGGCCGCGGCCAGCAGCCCTTCGGCGTCCGACTCGGCCGTGACCACGTGGCCGGTGGCCGGGACGTCGTCCGGGACGGAGGCCAGCGCCTCGTCGAGCCAGGCACCCAGTTGTTCCTCGAGGATGCTGCCGTACCCGCCGGCCGGCGGATAGATCCCGGCGTAGGCGCTGTCCAGCGGGGCGATCATCACCACGTGGAGCCGGGCGTCCTGCTCCCGGGCCAGTGCGATGCCCAGATTCAGGGCGTCCCGTCCCGTGGAGGTCGCCAGGTAGCCGACCAGCAGGTGCCGGGTCATCGGAGCGTCCCCTCGGTGAGGACCGGCCGGCCGGCGTGTGCGAGGATCTGCCGCGCCGCGGCCTCGCCCATGCGCACCGCGCCGTCCACGTGCTGGTAGCCCTCGGCGGCGATGTCCGAGCAGGCGTAGTGGATGGGCCCGGTGGGACGGTTCTGCAGGTGGCCCCAGCGGTGCAGCCCGCCCAGGTCATAGCTGGCCGCGTAGGCGCCGCGCGTCCACTCCTCGGCCGCCATGTCCGAGAGGTAGAAGGCGATCGGCTCCAGCGCCTGCGGCCCCAGGTAGAGCGCCAGCGCCTCCAGGACCTGTCGCCGGCGCTCCTCGGCCGGCAGGGCCCACATCCGTTCGGCGTGGACGTCCGAGATGAAGCCCACCAGGGTCCCGTGCGGGTCCTCCGTGCCGGGCTCGCCGCCGGCGAGGTTGGGGCCGTAGTTCGTGTTGTCGTAGACCTCCTGCACCAGGCGGCCGCCGCCGAAGCCGGTGCCGGACAGGCCCTGGGCGCGCCAGAAGGGGGTCTCGTAGACGGCGTGGACCTTGATGACCAGGCCCATCGAGAGGTGCTGGTGGGCGATCTGCTGCTCGCGCGGCAGCGGCGGGGTGAACTGGATGCGCGAGTAGAGGTTCGGCGGGACGGCCAGCACGGCGTTCCGCGCCCGGACGACCACGCGGTCGGAGTGGGCGACCACCCGGCCGGGGGCACCGTTCTCCGGCACGCCGTCGCGCACGTCCGCCGCGATGCCGTTCAGCGGATCCGCGGTGGCGGGGTCCGGGGTGGCCCACTCCAGCTCCCGCACCGGGGTGGACAGGTACAGGTCCTCGCCGATCTCCTCGGCCAGTCGCTCGGACACCGTCTGCATCCCGCCCACCACGCGCCGGTCCAGGATGAAGTCCTCGTCCACCAGGTTCGAGAAGGACCCCGCCGAGGCCGCCATGAGCACGGCCTGCAGCACGGAGAAGGCGTGGGAGGGCTTGGTGAGCATGCCGGAGGCCACGTAGATCGAGACGTTGTCGATCGCCTCCTGGTCGTCCGAGTGGCTGCTGAGCCAGGTCCGGAAGGAGATGGAGTCGAGCTCGGCAGCGCGGTCCGCCGCCCACGGCGCACTGGCCCCGATCTCCACGGTGAGCTCGTCCAGCAGGCCGATCAGCCGCTCCATCTCGGCGGCGGTCCGGTCGGAGACCGGCATGCGGTCACCGGTGTAGGTGTGCCGCGTCCCGTCCGGCGCCACGTAGACGGATGCACCCTCGCGGTAGCGCGGGAAGGTCTCCAGGCCCAGCTCCTCGACCAGGTCGATCAGCCGGGTCTGGTCCGGGGAGATCCACTGCCCGCCGATCTCGATGAAGTGCTCCCGGCCGCTGGCGTCCGCCACCCGGCCGTTCCACGTCCGGCCCCCCACGCGGGGCCGCGCCTCCAGGACGGCGACGCTGTGGCCGGCCTCCCGGAGGGTGCGGGCGGCCATCAGTCCGGCAGGTCCCGCCCCGATGACCACCACGTCGCGGTCGAT
>ENA-UOUJ01000849-UOUJ01000849.1-activated-sludge-metagenome-genome-assembly--contig:-NODE-849-length-17947-cov-6.637659_pt1 | contig 17947 bp, 18 predicted proteins | sample MGYA00249839_ERZ747224 | MGnify/ENA primary metagenome ERZ747224 (study PRJEB28782, sample SAMN03220277) | activated sludge metagenome | biome: wastewater; feature: sewage sludge; material...
GGTGATCCAGGAACACGTCCCACTTGGCGTCGAGGTGAAGCGCGGCCTCCTTGGGGCCGAGCGTGTGGAGGGAGCCGTCGGCATCCTCGGTCACGAGGCCGTCGGCGATCAGGCGCCCGAGCGCGTCTTCGAGATCGAAATCGACGGAGATGCCGAAGCTCGCGAAGAGATATTGCTCGATGGCCGCGTCGATGGCCGGGAGATCCGCGTGCTTGGCACGCTCCTTGGCCAGCACGCTGTAGAGCAGCATTTCCTCCTTCACGTCCTCCTCGGCGGCACGGTCCGCGAGCTTGATCAGAACGCCCCGGTTGTCGGCCATCGAGTGGAAATAGAGGTTCTGCGCCATCACAACCATGTAGCGCTGCTTCTGGTTGAGGAACTTCATGCCCTGGCGGAACGCCAGGCCGCCGAGTCCGAACACGGCGCCCGCAGCGGCGATGGGATTCGAAGCGGCCACCGCGATCTTGCCGGCCGCGCCCATGAGGCCCATGCCGATGCCCCCGCCCGCGGTGATGCCGAGCCGGAGCTTGTCCATCAGCCGGAACTTCACCCGTGTGTTCGGAAACACCATCTCGATGTCCGCGCGGGGAATGTTCTTGAACAGCTTGATGTAGATGCTCTCCTCGTTCACGTCCGCCGGCAGCATGGCGCGCAGATTGCGCACGATCCGCTCCGCCTCCTTGCGCGTGATGCGCTGCTCGCCCATCACCTCGCGCACCCGGACGTCGAACGGCTTGAGCTTGAACAGCAGGAACAGCCGCTGGAAGATCGGAACGTCGAACTCCTCCTTGCGCATGAATTTGCGAAGGCTGCGCCGCTGGTCGCGGCGGTTCGAAGCGCCGCGGTAGTAGACGAGGCACTCCTCGAAGGCTGTGAAGTCCACGTCGAGGTCGAGGCCGTAGTGCGTTTCTTTCGTCAGGATCAATGCGACCTCTGCCGGGTCGATCCGCACATAGTTCGCTTGACGGAGGATCGCCTCCACGTCCGCAACGACTCGCTTCTGCAATCCCTCGCGCTCGTTCCGCGCGAACGAGCGCGTGATCAGGAGGTCGCTGTCTGGACTGAACGTCTCGTAGCCCTGAAGCAGGCTGTGCAGCGCGGCGCCGTGTTGCTGCCGGCGCCAGTATTCGAGGTATCGGAAGAAGCGGCGTGCGGCGCGGGCCTCTCCGCCGGGCCAGGCTCTCGGCGAGGCGAGACGCTCGATCAGCGCATACGTCGTGACGGGGATGAACGTTTCGCGCGGACGCTCCGCATCCGGATGCATGAGATCGAAGACGGGCGTCGCTTGCGGGACGCCGACGGGGCCGGACACGGTTTCGGTGGCGCTTGGCATCGGCACCGCTTGCTGAGCCGCCATTCCCCCTCCCGTACTGAAAACCTTTAAAAACCCGTTTGTCCTCTCGGAATGCGGATATTCGGAGGAAACCCGAGACGGTAGGGAGAGATTGATAGGCCCTGGCGCTGTCACGGTCCAGGGTTCTGCGCGTCCTGTTAACCGTGCGGGGAGAGATCGCGATGCGGTGCGCGTCAGGCCCGGTGATAGGGATGCCCGGCGAGGATCGTCTGGGCCCGGTAGAGCTGTTCCGTGAGCACGATGCGGGCGAGACCGTGCGGCAGCGTCATGGGGCCGAGCGAAAGCTTGAGAGCCGCTGTCTTGAGCACCTCGTCGCCATGTCCGTCCGGTCCCCCGATCAGAAAAGCGACGCTCCGCTCGCCTCCGTCCCGCCGCTCGGCCAGCCAGCGGGCGAACGCCTCGCTCGCAAGCGCTTTGCCGCCCCCGTCGAGCGCCACCAGCACGCTGCCGTCTGGAACCCGCTCCAAAAGCCGCTGCGCCTCGTCGCTGCGCCGTTGCCCGGTCTCGGCTGCCCGGCCTTCGGGAAGCTCCGCGAGCGAAAGCGGGCCGAGCGCGAGCGCGCGGCCGGCTTCATCGACCCGTTTGGCATAGGTGAGATAGAGCGCCCGCTCGGGGCCGTCCTTCAGGCGTCCGACGGCAATAATGGCAAGACGCATCAATCAATCCCGCTCCGCGGCGATGCGGGAGCGCCCTAGGGCAGTCGGATGGAGGCGACCCTCCGGCCGGCTCAGTGCGGCGTCGGCTCGCCCGGCCGCGCGGCGGACCACATCTTTTCGAGATTGTAGAAATCCCGAACCTCGTCCCGGAACACGTGGACGAGAATGTCGCCGGCATCGATCAGCACCCAGTCGCAGGTCTCGAGACCCTCGACCCGAACGCCTTCGACACCGTTTTCCTTGAGGTGCTTGCGAAGCTGCTCGGCAACCGCGCCCACGTGGCGGTCCGAGCGCCCGGTGGCGATCACCATATAGTCGCCCAGCGACGACTTGCCCTTCAGATCGATCGTGACGATCTCCTCGGCCTTGGCTTCGTCGAGCCAATGAACGATCTGCTTGAGCAGGGTATCCGGGCTCATGCTCTTATGCACCAGCTCGGTCGGAGGTGCGCCCTCGCGGGCACCCTCAATGGCGGTTCGCATGTTTTAGCGAATGTCCTTTCCGTTCGAGCACCAAAGGCCATCCTTCCATTCGGCCGCTTGGCTTCATCGTGGAGCGCGACTTGCGTCCGGCCGACCCGCGTCACGTTGGCCGCTCGCTCCACTGCCCGGAGCCTCATCGCATCCAGGCAGGGGATAAGATAGCTCTCGCCCGGGTCGTCAGCAATAGGTGGGATGCCGGATTGTCGCAGGCCGCTTTCGGCAGCGCCGCCCGGCTTTTGCGCGGAAGGGCCCTCAGGCCGCCGGCTTGCGGCCGGCCCGGATCTCGGTGGACGATTCGGACGACAGCCGGATCGGAAGATAGACCCACGCCGGCGGGCGGCGATCCGCCAGCACCCGCGCCTCGTCGTCCGGGAGACGGTAGGGGCCGAGCGCGAGGCCGGCCGGTGATGCCAGCGCTTTGAGCCGCCACAGAGGCCGATCCGCGACCGCGATCGGCACTTGCCCGGCGATCTGCCGCCACGCCGTCCATCGGTGGAAGCCGGCGAGATTGTCGCCGCCCATGATCCAGACGAAGCGCGCCCGCGGAAAGCGCCGCTTCAGAAACGCGATGGTGACCGCCGTCAGCGCGGTCCCGAGATCGGCTTCGAGCGCCGTCACATGGATCCTGGGATTGATCGCGAGGCGCCGGCAGGCTGCAAGCCGCTCCTCGAGCGGCGCGAGGTCGCCGTGCGTCTTGAGCGGATTGCCCGGCGTGACGAGCCACCAGACCTGATCGAGGCCGAGCCGCTTCAGTGCCGCCTCGGAGACAGCCACATGCGTGCCGTGCGGCGGGTTGAACGAGCCCCCCATGAGCCCGATCCGCTGGCCCTCCCCGAAAAGCGGCGCGCGCACGGCGAGGGAGCCGAAGCTTCGAGCCTGGAGACGAGGAGGCAGGAGGAGGGCACGCACGGGATCGTTCGTCCAGAAGTTCGAGGTCAGCTCGGCCGGGTGAAGACCAGCCGGCTGCGGATGATATAGAGCGTCACGAACGTAATCAGCATCGCCACCGTCTTGGCAACGATCGGCGCGGCATCGAGCAGATAGATGCCGGCCGCGGTGACCGAGGCGGTGAGCGCGAGGCCGAGCAGGCCCGTCGCCAGAAACTCGGCAAAGAGCCGCTGCTCTCCCTTGTGCTCTCCCGCTCGCCCGAACACCAGCTTCCGGGACAGAACGTAGTTGAGAGAGAACGCAATCGCATGCCCGATCGTGCTCGCCAGCACGGGCATTCCAATAAGCTTCATGAGCGAGAGGAAGATCGTGTAGTCGACCGCGACGGAGGCGATGTTGACGCCCGTGTAGCGGAGCAGGCGCCGCAGCCGGGAGACCCGGTCGTCCGTCCGCACGGCCTCGCCCTCGGGCTGGTCCTCCGCGCCGCCGTCTCGTGGTGTCACGTTCCACTCCTTCTGTTGGCGGACGCATCCGCCGAACCTTGGCCTGCGCGTGCGGCCGGGATCGCCCAGAGCCGCCACATGCAACACGATGTAGCGCAAGGCGCATACGAATTAGTAATCGCTCTCGGGAATGGTTGAGATCCCGAAAACCAAGAGACCGGGCGGCAAACAGGGGCCATGAACATGCGCGAGAACCTCGAAGTGCTCATTGTCGAGGATCGGCAGGTGATGCTTAAGATCATCCGCCGTCTGCTGGTGCAGCTCGGTTATGCCCGCATCGACGAGGCCACCAACGGGGTGGAGGCGCTCGAGCGGCTCCGCGAGAAGCAATACGATCTCATCCTTTCCGATTGGAACATGGAGCCGATGAGCGGCTTCGAGCTCCTGAAGCTCGTGCGCATCAGACCGGAGACGCACAAGACCCCCTTCGTTCTCATCACCGCCGAGGCCAAGCCCGAGAACATTCTCGTGGCCAAGGCGGCCGGCGCGAGCGGCTATCTCGTGAAGCCGTTCAAGCTCGATGCGCTGGAGCGCACGCTCGATGGCGTGCTGGCTGCGAAAGGCTTCGTCTCTCTCGCCGTCGCGTGACGCAGCGCGTCTCCGCTTGGTTGCGCGCGCCTCATCAGCCCGGACGCGTCTGCCCGCTGCCGCGCACCTGATACTTGAAGCTCGTGAGCTGCTCGACGCCGACGGGCCCGCGCGCGTGCATCTTTCCGGTCGCGATGCCGATCTCGGCCCCGAACCCGAACTCGCCGCCGTCGGCGAACTGCGTCGAGGCGTTCCACATCACGATGGCGCTGTCGACTTCGGCGAGGAAGCGCTCGGCGGCCGCAGGATCTTCCGTGATGATGGCGTCCGTGTGCTGGGAGCCGTATTTCGCGATATGCGCGATCGCATCGCCGACGCCGTCCACCGTCTTCACTGCAAGGATCGCGTCGAGGAACTCGTGCCCGTAGTCGTCGGCCTCGGCCGGCTTGACGCGCGGGTCGGCGGCCACGGCCGCTGCATCGCCGCGCACTTCCGCACCCGCATCGAGCAGATCCTTGACGAGTGTCGGCAGAACCTCGCCGGGCGCGTTGCGGTCCACGAGAAGGCATTCCGTTGCGCCGCAAACGCCGGTGCGCCGCATCTTGGCGTTGAGCACGACGCTTTCGGCCATGCCGAGATCGGCCTTGGCGTCCACGTAGGTGTGGCAAATGCCTTCGAGGTGCGCGAACACCGGAACGCGTGCTTCCGTCTGCACGCGCTCCACGAGGCTGCGCCCGCCGCGCGGCACGATCACGTCGACAGCGCCGTCGAGGCCGGTGAGCATCAGGCCCACGGCGTCGCGGTCGGTGGTCGTGACGTATTGAATGGCGGCCGCGGGCAATCCGGCGGCTTCGAGGCCTTCCACGAGGCAGGCGTGGATAGCCGTGCTCGAATGGTGGCTCTCCGAGCCGCCACGCAGAATCGCAGCATTGCCGGCCTTGAGGCTCAGCGCGCCCGCATCCGCCGTCACGTTGGGCCGGCTCTCATAGATGATGCCGATCACGCCGATCGGGACGCGCACGCGCTGGATGCGAAGCCCGTTCGGGCGCGTCCAGTCGGCCAGAACGGCGCCCACCGGGTCGGCGAGTGCAGCGATCTCTTCGAGGCCCTTCGCGATGGCGTCGACGCGCGCGTCCGTCAGCGCGAGCCGGTCGACGAACGACTCCGGCCGGCCCGCCGCGCGCGCGGCTTCGACGTCGCGGGCGTTCGCTTCGAGGATCCCGGCCGTATCGCGGCGAAGCGCCTTGGCGGCTTCGATCAGCGCGCGATCTTTCGCCTCGCGCGGGGCCAGCGCCAGCGCGTGGGCCGCCCCCCGCGCCGCCGTGCCGACGCCGCGCATCAGCGCTTCGGTGTTTTTGTCGATGTTCGGTGTTTTCTGCATGGCTCGTAATACGGGCTCGGGCTGCGGTGGATCAACCGCTATGAGCGATTGAGGGCCATGTCGTTGCGGTGGATCAGCTCCGGGCCGCCCTCGAAGCCCAGGATATCCGCAATTTCGGACGACTTGCGCCCAAGAATACGCTCCGCGTCGATCACGGCGTAGGCTGCGAGCCCGCGTCCGAGCTCCCGCCCGTCAAGCGTCCGGATGATCACCGCGTCCCCGCGCTCGAAAGCGCCCTCGACGCGCCGCACGCCGGCGACGAGCAGGCTCTTTCCCTGGCTGAGCGCGGTCTCGGCCCCGTTGTCCACGAACAGCGTCCCGCGCGGCACGAGCTGGCCTGAGATCCAGCGCTTCTTCGCCGTCACCGGGTCCTGCTTGGCGAGGAACCACGTGGCCTTGCAGCCCTCCGAGATGGCGCGCAGCGGATGGGGGATATGGCCGGTCGCGATGACCATGCTCGTCCCCGCGCTCGTCGCGATGCGCGCGGCCTGGATCTTGGTCTTCATGCCGCCTTTGGAGAGCTCCGTCCCGGCGTCGCCCGCCATGGCCTCGATCTCCGCCGTGATCTCGGGGACGAGCGGAATATGCTGCGCATTGGCGTCGTCGTTCGGCGGCGCGGTGTAGAGCCCGTCCACGTCCGACAGCAGCACGAGGCAATCGGCCGAGACCATGCTGGCCACGCGGGCGGAAAGCCGGTCGTTGTCGCCGTATTTGATTTCAGCGGTCGCGACCGTGTCGTTCTCGTTGACGACGGGAAGCGCCTTCAGCCGGAGCAGCGTTTCGATGGTGTGGCGCGCGTTGAGATACCGCCGCCGCTGCTCGGTGTCGCCCAGCGTGAGCAGGATCTGCGCGGCCGTCAGGCCGAACTTGCCCGCGAGCTCCTGGTAGGCATGCGCAAGTCCGATCTGCCCCACCGCGGCCGCGGCCTGCGATTCCTCGAGTTCGAGCGCCCGCCCGATGGGAAGGCCGAGCTTGTGCCGCCCGAGCGCGATGGAGCCCGACGAGACGAGCACCACTTCGCGCCCCTGACGAACGAGGTCCGCCACGTCCTCGATCAGCGAGGCGAGCCAATCGGCTTTAAGGGTTCCGGTCTTGCGGTCCGTCAGCAGCGCCGAGCCGATTTTGACCACGATGCGCCGCGCCCGCGTCCACTCGGGACGGGCGTGCGAGGATTGAAGATCGGCGTGCGGGATGTCGGACATCGGAGCTGGACAGACGGATTGGCGCCAAGGATTGGCGCCCTCCTAGCACGGCCCGGCCTCGTGAGGCGAGACGCCTATCGTCCGAAACGGAGGGGCCAGGCCGGGATCCCTAGACCATGATCGCTTCAGGCCCTATCAGCCTGAAGCGTGAATCATCGGTCTCACGAACGAGATAAAGCGTGATCCCGATTCAATCGAAAATGATCACGCTCTAACGAACGACCGCAGCTTTGCCCGCCGGCGTGCGGGATCGTCCTCAGTTGTCGCTCGTCCCGCTGGACGAGAGCACGGCGGCCAGCACGTCCGCGGCGGGGACTTGATTGATGTTGTTCTTGGAAAGCCAGGCGCCGGCGGCCTGCATCTTGGAGCGCGGATCGGGATCGCCCTTATCCGCCACGCGGGCATGGAAGAAGCCGGCGTAAGTCCGGGTCGCAGCCCAAAGGTTGCCGTCCCAGGCAACGTATTTGATCATTTGTCCGGTCTCCGACGCGTCCCCGTCCGAGAACACGAAATGGGCGGCATCCGTATCCCACTGGAGTTTGACGCACTTGCCGTCCCAGTTCTGGATGTCGATCGAATCCGAGGGCTCCTCCGGCGATTTGCCGGCTTCGCTGATGGTGAGTTCGGCCTTGAACCAGCGCGCGGTGACGTTGGCGTCCTTGCAATCCTTGAAGTTGAGCTTGTTGTCCTCGTAGGCGCGCGGGCCCGCCATGAGGGGCGAGGAGGACAGGGCGACGAGAAGGGTCGCGGCGAGCGCGGTAAATCTGCGGGTCATGAGCGTCTCCAGGAAACGGGATGGGGCGCGTGTCATGGAACCCATCTGGCACAACTGAACGCCCCCTGAAAGGCGGCAAGCTCCTGCTCGTGCTGACACTTTTGTGAGCGCCCGTGAGGAGATGGGACATTTGTCAAGGCGTGCGGGCAGGTGTTCCAGAAACGCCGTCAGATCGCCCTGCCTGAACCGGGACGAACGCGTCTCGAAACGCGCTCCAAGAGCGTCTGCGTGCGCAGGGAAAAGGGGCGGAGTTGAGAAATGCGATGATGCAAAAGCCCTAAGCCATGCGCACGCCGAACGAAACGAACGACGCGTTATCCCAATGATTATACTTGGAAATATTGCACCTAAGTAGTTGATCTAGTGTAGCCCCAAGATAAACGAAGCAGTATGATGCTGGCGTTGTTTGCATCGCACCAAGCAACGCCAACGTCACTGACATCGCAAACCCCCAGAAAATGGAGTTCTCATGAACCTCCAAGAGCAGAGGATTGCCTGCTTGCGGATGGCGATGGAACTCGGCTGCTCAGCCGATTCGATCGTCCATGTCGCACGGGAGTTAAACGCGTTCATCGAATATGGAACTGCGCCTGCGCCGGTTGAGCCCGACGCAGATCTTGATGTCGAGGTCGAAGCCGAGGCGGAAAAATCACCCGACGCGATTGCGGCTTGCGGCACCGTCCTGGACGAACCGCTGACCGTTGAGGAAACGACGGCCGAACCCGCGGCTGAGGAAGAGGTGGCTGCGGACGAAGCGGCTTCTGAAGCGGCGGTTGAGGTCGAGGCGGCAATCGAAGAGGCCGTCGCGGACGACGCTGCACCGGAAGTGGAAGCCACTAGCGAGGAAGCGCCCGTCGAAGCGGCTGAAGAAGCATCGGCCGAGCCGGTTGAAGCCGAAGCCGCGAGCGACGCCGAACCCGCAGCGGAGGAGGCCGCAGTCGAAGTCGCTGCGGCTGCGGAAGAGCCTGCGGACGTTGCTGAAGCCGAAGCGTCTGCCGAAGCGGAAGCGGCTCCCGAAGCGGTCGCCGAAACTGAGGAAACGCCTGCCGCCGAGGCTTCGGCTGCACCGGCTGACGAAGCGCCCGCTGCGGAAGCAGCCGAAGAAGCCGCTGCGGAGGACGCTCCATCTAGGGACGTCGTGGCTGAAGCGGAGCCGGTTGCCGAAGCTGCGGCAGAACCCGCAGCGTCTGAGGCCGAAACGGAAGCAGCCCCAGAGGCACCTGCGGAAGCAGCGTCCGAGGAAGCAGCAGACGGGACGGTAGAAGCCGATGCGGAGCAGGACGCGGCGCCCGCCGCAGTTGCACCCGAGGTGGCGGCAGCCGCCAACGGCGCGGCGAAACCGGAGGCACCCGCAGCCCAAGCTTAAATTATCGCGAACGACGAATGGCACGTCATCATGCGCACAGGTGACGTGAGGGAGTGAAACGACGGAGGGCGGGCTGGCTGTGTTTTTGCCAGCTCGTCACATAAACTCCGCGAAACAAAGCCCATAAGCCCCTTCGCTGCCCGCACAGCCCGGCAAGCTAGGTTTCGCGCGAAGATCTCAGATGATGCTTTCAGCGTAGAGATCCGTCCGCCGGTCGCGGAAGAACCCCCACTCGGCACGGTAGCTTTCGATCAGCGACAGATCGAACGTGTGCACCAGCACACCCTCCTCAGTCGCGCCGAAGCTCTTCACCAGCTCGCCGCGGTGATCGGCAATGAACGAATGCCCATAAAACTTCTGTGTCGCGCCGTCGTTGTCTTCCGTCCCGATGCGGTTGGCGGCCACGATGGGGATCGCGTTCGAGACCGCATGCCCCTGCATTGCGCGCTGCCACTGCAAGTGCGTATCGAGTGACGTATCGTAGGGCTCGCTGCCGATCGCCGTCGGATAGAACAGAACTTCCGCGCCCTGCAATGCCATGGCGCGCGCTGTCTCCGGATACCATTGGTCCCAGCAGATGCCGACGCCGAGGTCGCCGCGCTTCGTCTTCCACATCTTGAAGCCCGTATCGCCGGGGCGGAAGTAGTATTTCTCCTGATAGCCGGGCCCGTCCGGGATATGGCTCTTGCGATAGACGCCGAGGATCTTTCCGTCCGCGTCGGCAATCGCCACGCTGTTGTAATAGCGCGGCCCGTCCTTCTCGAAGAACGAGATCGGAATGACGATGCCAAGCTCGCCCGCAAGCTTCTGCATGGCGAGCACGCAAGGATGCTCTTTCGTGGGCCACGCCGTCTCGAACCACTTGGGTTCCTGGCGCGTGCAGAAATAGATGCCCTGAAACAGCTCGGAGGGCAGCACGACGTCCGCACCCATCCGCGCGGCCTCGCGCACGAACGCTTCGGTTTTCGCGATGTTGGCCTCCATGTCGTGTCCGTAGGACGTCTGGATTGCCGCGACCGTAATGCTGCGATTGGCCATCAGAGAGGTTCCTGCTGGGTGATGCAATGGAAGGAGCCGCCCCCCGCGCCGCCTGAGCCCAGAAGACCCGACGAGCGGACGCCGTGAACCGTGCGGTCGGGGAAGACCGCGCGCAACGCATCGAGTGCCGCCGCTTCCGTCGCCGTTCCATACACGGGCACCACGACAACTTCGTTAGCGATGATGAAGTTCATGTGAGACGCCGGCAATACCTCGCCCGCTGCGTCCGTTACGCTGCCGGGGCCAGGAATGCGGATCACTTCGAGTGTGCGCCCCGCCGCATCGGTCTGGCGGCTGAGACCGTCCGCGATAGCGTCGAGAATGTGGGCGTTCGGATCGCTCGCGTCTGCTGGGGCCTGACAGACCACACGGCCCGGCCCCACGAAGCGGGCGATGTTGTCGATGTGCCCGTCTGTGTGATCGCCGAGAAGGCCCTCGTCGACCCAGATCACCTTTTTGGCGCCGAATGCTTGGTGCAGGGCAGCTTCGGCTGCATCTTCTGTCCAGTCGTTGCGGTTCGGATTGAGCAGCGTCTGCCGCGTGGCGAGAACAGTGCCGTCCCCGTCATGTTCCACCGCGCCGCCTTCGAGGACGAAGTCGAACCGCCGGACATCCGTGCCCGACAGCTCCGCAATGCGGTCGCCCACGGTTGCGTCGTCCGCAAGGTCGTGTTTGCCGCCCCAGCCGTTCACTGCGAAACGGAGCGCGGTCGTGCTGTCGCCGGTGCGTGCGAAGATCGGCCCCGTGTCGCGCAGCCAGATATCGCCGTACTTGGCCGGAACCAGTTCCGCCGCGTCTCCGATGGTGGCCCGCGCCGTGGCTTCCGCCTCGGGGCCGTTGACCAGGACGCGCACGGTGTTGGTCTGGGCCAGCGTGCGCACCAGCTCCGCAACATCGCGGCGCGGCGCATCGAGATCGCCGTTCCATTCGTTTGCGTCCCAGGGCCACGCTGTCCAGATCGCTTTCTGCGGCGCCCATTCGGCAGGTACGACAATGTCCGTCCCGGTCATCGAACTCTTCGAGCCTCCAATTTCGTTGCGCCGGTCTTGCCCGCAAGAGCGCCGCAATGCAAGGCGGCAGAACGCGTCCAGCCCGCGTGCGAGCGCCTTGTGGAGGCGCCATAAACATTCTAAAAGCAAAGCCGCTCCGCCCCGTGTATTTCATGGGATCGGAATGCGTAACACATTGAAATACAATGTGTTTGGCGGGTGTAGTTCAATGGTAGAACGGCAGCTTCCCAAGCTGCATACGAGGGTTCGATTCCCTTCACCCGCTCCATATCTCAAGTCAAAAAGTTGTTTAGTTTCAATGTCATGGCCATGCTAGGGTGGGCTATGGCGGGCCTCTGCGTGGGTTCCGTCATAACTTTGGTGCTCACATGGGGTCTGGTTGAGGTCGCAGGACTAGCCCGATTAAGCGGTCTGGGTTCTGGTATTTGGTTCGCAGAGTTTCTCTTGAGTTTCGTGCTTTTGATCGTCGCAGGATCGTTATGGTCAGCATGGGTATTAGAATAGCTGATGATTCAAGGGGAGTTGATGCCGGACCCGTAGTTGAGCGGCTCAATATTGAGCTAGAGAGGTTTCGGAGGGCGAAGCAATCCGGCTTGGATGTTCGGACGGATCAAAAACATAGAAAATCAGTTGAGCTGGCGAGAAAGCATGGGTTCTCGTACGTGACGGCTATCGCGGTGCCTTATGCGCGTTCGACGCTAGGCGAGTGAAGTCACGCTTTGCTTCTTTGATAGCCTGCACAATGCCGCGGATGTCGGATCGGCAATAACCCCGACACGACCTCTTCGAGCCACGTGCCAGACGTGACTACAACCGGTCGCCCCAACAGTAACGCGTATATCACCATCCATGCCGGTGACGCCTTGCCGAGAAAGCGGAAGTCCGAGCAGCGGAATAATGATCGACAGGTCAAGCGATCACAACCTCCGCCATGCCGAGTGTAGCGGACATCGGGTCGGCTGCCAGAACCGCGGACGCCAAATTACCGGAGAGTTGCAGAGATGAGATCGCGCAAGGGTACACGATCGCCCTGATCAGCGGCCCGGAGTGCAGCGTAGTATGCAGCAGGGTCTGCAGTCAGTTCGCGGCCGACATGCTGCTCCAAGAGTTCTATCGCTGCCTGATCAAGAAGAACGCGAGCAAGTCGCCCATTACCGTCGAGGAATGGATGGATCTGAAGGAAGCGGTGATGAAACTCGACGAGGACGTCGATAACATCGTCGCGTTGACGTTCCGCAAGCGTTGGATAAACTTGGTGCCACCACTTCAGCAGTTCATCTAAGAGCACTGGCACCTGCTCGGGAGGTGGCGGCTGATAGAGCACTTCATCGGGGTTCGCGCCGGACGCAATCCAACTTTGGACAGACCGCAGCCGGCCGCGCATTGCACCTGATCCGCTATCTTCTGTCACGATACGGTGAAGCCAAGACAGCATTGATAGGGATAGCTGCGACGTCGGTGTCTGCATTGAGAAGGAAGGCAACGGCGAACTCACCGAGCTACGCTCCCGAAGAAGATCCTCGTGCATCGTTGCTGTGCGAGCGAGCAGAAGGTCGATCTTATCGTGGATGTCGTAAAGCTGGCCCTGTTGCTCGATGAGGCGCTTTGTCAGGTCGTAGTTGAGGGCGCTGAAGAAATCGACCTGCTCCTCCAGCGACATGGATATTCGCAAATATTCCAAGCGAGCCCCAAAGCCCTTCGGATTATTGAGGAGATCGGCCATTCGCTCTACGTGGTAGATCTCGACCGGCACATTGGCCATGGCCCCCAGATCGACGCGTTCCGTAGGACTTAAACGTTGGTTCACGAAGAAAACGAAACCTCCTGCCGCGTTCTTAATCGCGCCAGTGAGATCGTCTTCGAATTTTGTCTTGATCTGGGAAAAGGTCTTGGATGTGGAAGGGAAGTACGCCCCGGCGATCCACTTCTTTCCGTCTTTGGAGCAGATGATATCCTTTGTTCCATCTGGACCACCAAGCGGGCACTGCGGATCGATACCCGAATACCCGTCGAGATAGAGCAAGAGCGCACTCAAGCGCTCAGCAAACGTTTGTCCGTGCCTCCAGTTGCTCAACGCAAACTCGGTTTGGGTGGGATCGGCCATTATCGACGAAACCTCGGAGTCCAACTGTCGATCAGACGATCGTCATCGTCATCATAACCGTACGCTTCATCCTCAAGGCTCGGGCAAGTAAGCACTGTGAGGGTGCGCCCGTAGCTCCCAAGACCGATGACCTCTTCGATAGCGGCAACCTTGCGATCGCCGCCCAGCCACATGCGGATGTCAATGTCGGCGGCTGAACGCTGGGCGCGCGAAACCAGTTCAGAGTCCGCGTTTAGCCGTGCGGTCTCGGTCCCGCCTGGAACGGGCGATCCCTTCGTGAGCCATGTTAGGCCCTTCAGATCCTTGATGCTGTTGGACAAGCGGCAATAGTCTATCTGCTGGCCAGTGGAGACTATAACGGCGGCGGCCGAGCGGGTGAGTTCCGCATATTTGATCGCTGTGGCGGTGAGAGATGTCATGCATTCGCCCGCAAGCGTCTCAATGGCTTCCAGCCCGTCATTCACTTTGCGTAGCTCGGCTTGGAACAACGTACTGGGCATCAAGAGCCCAGAGGCGAAGTGGTCGGCCTCCAGTTCATAGGGATCGGCGGATGTGAAACCGGCCTGCGAGAAATGCTCACCATTCTTTGGAAGTACATGATCGATATGCCCTTCAAGGAGGTAGTGCCCAAGCTCATGAGCAATGCTGAAACGCTGAAATCCGGTACTCTTGATATGCGTCGCATACATGATACCGAAGTTATCGCCCGCTCTGATGAGCATGCCTGACACCCCTGGCGCGGTGTCGGGTTTTCCTTGCACGACGATCCCGCGACTCTCTGCGATGTCGATGACATCGATGGGCAGCGAAGTGATTCCTTCTTCCTGAAGGAACCGCTCGGCCTGCATCTGAGCGCGTTTCAGTCGTGCAGCAAGGTTCACTGGTCCTCGCTTTCTTTCCGCCCAGATTGCAGCATGCGGATAAATTTTTCAGCCATTTTCCGATCCTCGTCAGAAAGGCGAGAGACATCGCGATACAGGGTGTCGGCGCTCTGCGCGACAGCAGGGTCGTCGGAACGCCCGAGGAGGTAGTCCGAACTGACATCCAGCGCGCCAGCGAGCCGCTTGAGATTGTCAAATGAGGGCTTTCTGGAGCCGCTTTCAAAATGGGCGATCGAGCTCGGGGGGAGCTTGGCCTTTAAGGCCAACTCGGTCTGGTTCAGCTCACGCAGCTCCCGGGCAGCGCGCAGGCGGACTTTGAAGATATCAGAGGGGCTTTTTTCTTCGGTCATGACGCTTTCGACATAGTCGTATTGACAGTTTCGACACGATTGTATATATCGACAATATTAACATGTCGAACTCGACATAGCAAACCTATAGGCCGGCCATGGGAAACACTGCACAGAAGACAGCAATCGATACTGAAATTCGCGACCTCTCGCCCGTTGAGGCGGCCCCAAGCCGCTCGGTGCCATTGGAAGTCAAACTCGAACTCGTGGCACGATCGGCAGGCCGGTGCGAATTCCGGGGCTGCAACAAGTTCCTCTATGCCCATCACCTGACGAGTGAGAGCGGGAACTTCGCGGAGAATGCGCACATCGTGGCGTTCCGCGAAAAGGGGCCTCGGGGCCTGGACGGCGAGCGACCCCAGGACATCCACGATTGCCAAAACCTGATGCTACTCTGCGCGCCATGCCACAAGCTCGTGGACGACAATCCAGAGAAGTATCTCCGCCACGACCTAGAAGCTCACAAGCGGGAACACGAGGCCAGGATCAAGAAAGTCACGGACGTGGGCCCTGACGCCCTAACGACCGTGCTGCAGGTGAAGGCCCGGATCGGCACAAACGTCGTCGAGATCTCGCAGGCCGAAGTATTCGACGCTCTCCATCCGCGCTATCCCGCCGGCGAGACGGTGTTCATCGATCTCGCAAGCCTTGGAGATGAGAAGGGAGGTCCCCGCTACGACGTGGCGGCAGAACGTATCGCAGAAGAGCTGGCACGGCTTTACGCCAACGGCTCGGGATTGCAGCAGACGAATCATCTTTCGGTATTTGGCCTCGCGCCAATGCCTCTCCTGATGACGCTCGGCAGCAAGCTCAGCAACAAGGTGCCAACCGACTTCTTCCAGTGCCACCGGAACAAGCCCAATCGCTGGACATGGTTTGAGGGGGAAGAACTCGCCCAATACGAGACCCGCAAGTGCCGCGATGGATCGGATGCCCTGAAGGTCGCTCTTATCCTATCCCTGAGTGGGAGCATCGATCCTGCGTCACTTCCGGCAGCCGTCGATTACCGCTATTCGGTCTACGAGATCAAGCTGTCAAGCGACACTCCTAATCCCGGCTTTTTAAGGCAGCGCGCGGACCTAGAAGCGTTTCGAGACACATACCGCCGCTTCCTTGCGACCATGAGGGCGCAGCATCCCCGACTTACCGAGATACACATGTTCCCGGCGGCTCCGGCCCCGGTGGCAATTGCGTGTGGCTTTGACCTGCTGCCGAAGGTCGATCCGACCTTGGTCGTCTACGACAATGTGATGAAGGACGGCGGCTTCATCCAACGACTGAAGGTGAACGATCATGAGCGGCAATAAATATCTGACCGATCTTCTGGCATCTCAAAAGCTGGATGAGCGCAGCAGCGAATGGGCTGAACTCGACAAAGAGGCGGCCGATATCGAGCGCATCATCCGCAAAGCGTATCCGAATAGTCGCGTGATGTTCACGCACGGCGGTTCCCGCGCAAAAGGGACGATTATCCGGGAGGACTACGACCTGGATGAAGTTTGCTACTTCGAGAATGAGGACACGGCACCCGGCCAGACGCTGGAGGAAATCTATGAGAATATTGCTGACCTCCTGGCAGAGCACTACAAAGTGCGCCGCAAGCGCTCAGCGCTGAGGCTCAGCAAGAAAGAAGGAGGCGATCTCCGGGTCGATGTCGTGCCAGGCCGTTATGTGGATGCTACTGGCACGGACGTGTTCATTCATCAGAACGAAGGCTCCAACGAGCGCCTTAAAACCAATATCGAGCTTCACATTGGGCATGTGCGCGACAGTGGCTGCACCGACGTGATCATGTTGGCTAAGCTCTGGCGCACACGTAACGCCATTCCGATCAAGACATTCCCGCTCGAGCTGCTGGTGATCGAAGCTCTCGCGGAAGACAATGACGGCGATCTGGAAGATCGGTGGCGCCGCGTGCTGACCACATTTGCGGACGATATCGACACTCTCTACGTTGAGGACCCAGCCAATCGCACGGGTAACGATCTTTCTCACGCGCTGACCGACAGGCTGCGGACGCAGCTTTCAAAGGTTGCGCAGAATACGCTCGATGCCGCTGACGAGCACGGCTGGGAGCATGTGTTCGGAAAGATCGAAGCCCGCGACACGGCTATCCCGAGGGTACAAATCCTCAGATCCGCAGCCGCCGGGATCGCGGTACCGACCAAGCCTTGGGGTAAGAAGAAGTGAGCGTCCCATGGTTTGAGGCCGACCCCGATGCGTTCGATGAGCTTGAGCGCGTATTGCGCTCAAGCTACCCAACCCAGCATGCGTTCATCGAAGATCGGGTGTGCATCGTGCGGGGTAGCTATCCGGTTATGGATGCCGGAACGCTGGTGGACCGTTACGACCTCGAAATCGCTTTGCCGTTAGACTATCCAGCCTCGCTACCGCGCGTATGGGAAACCGGCGGACGCATCCCGCGCGAGCCCGACCGCCATGTGTTTCCACAGCCGGGCTGCCTGTGCCTTGGCGTGCCGCTGGCGTTGTGGATGCAGTTGAAGGGCGACTTCTCGCTCCCGACCGTGTTGGACATCCCAGTCAGAAATTTCCTGATTGGCAACAGCCTCGTTGAGCGTGGCGAGCCCTGGCCTCACGGAGACCGCTCGCACGGCGTAGACGGTATGCTGGAGTTCTACGGGGATCTTCTTGGAACTTCGGACCCGATGGCGATCGCGAAATTCTTGCTGGCGCTTGTGAAGGAAAAGGTGCGTGGGCATTGGTCGTGCCCGTGCGGAAGCGGCAAGATAATCCGTAACTGTCACAAAGAAGCAGTCGAAGCACTTCGGGACGTGCCTCGCGAAGTAGTGGCGCAGACAGGCTGTATGATTCTGGACGAGATCCAGCGCGAAGCCGAGCTCGCGCGGCCGCGGCGCTCCGCCTAATCAGTGGCCAAGACACTGATTCTAGCGCTCTGCCCGAATCGGATAAACTTTTCAGCATGAACTCCCTAAACAATCGGGAAATTGCTTGGCTCGCCTGGCTAAGCGTCGTGCTCATATGGATACTCACGCAACGACAGATACGTGAGGCCCTCTGGCAATGCGTGAAGGCATTCTGCGCGCCGCAGATATTGAGAATGGTGGCGCTGATGTTGGCCTATGTCGGCGTTTGCTTAGTGCTGCTGGCGGCGTTCCACATCTGGCAGTGGGGCAATTTGAAAACCACGCTGCTGTGGACCCTGACCTTCGCCGTTGTCACGATGATGGATGTCAACCGCATCTCCGAGGATGATACATTCTACGGCCAATCCGTGAAGGACACGTTTGGAGCGACAGCCGTCCTCATTTTCATCGCTGAGCTGGAATCGTTCCCGCTGGTTGCCGAACTCCTGCTTGTACCGACGCTAGTCTTCCTCGGTGGCTTGCTGGCGGTGACCTTGCCCCCGGAAGGTACTCGCTCATAACTGGAGTCCGTTCTGGTTATGGT
>ENA-UOUJ01000851-UOUJ01000851.1-activated-sludge-metagenome-genome-assembly--contig:-NODE-851-length-17926-cov-4.970847_pt1 | contig 17926 bp, 17 predicted proteins | sample MGYA00249839_ERZ747224 | MGnify/ENA primary metagenome ERZ747224 (study PRJEB28782, sample SAMN03220277) | activated sludge metagenome | biome: wastewater; feature: sewage sludge; material...
TTTCTTCGCGACCATTGTGCCCACCTGCTTCAAAGCCTTCTGCCACCACAGCATCTACACCGGCATCTTCACTCTTCTTCGCAAACTTCGCACTGCTTACCACATGCACCACTACAATACCTGCGTTCTTGAATGTGCTTGTCCATGTTTTAGGATTGCCTGCGGAAGTAAAAACAATAGGAACTTTTTCTTCGAGAATAATGGCAGCATGTTTATCAATGTCGGGGTAAAGCAAGGGAAGATTTACGGCGAAAGGCTTATCGGTTGCTGCTTTGCATTTTTGAATATGCTGGCGCAATACCTCAGGGTACATACTGCCCGCACCGATGATGCCCAAGCCACCTGCATTGCTTACTACCGATGCGAGCTTCCAACCCGATGCCCAGATCATGCCGGCTTGCACAATGGGGTATTGAATACCGAATAGTTGTGTGATGCGATTGCTAAAAAATTCAAAATTCAAAATGGAAAATTTAAAAATTACCCGAGGTCTATTTCGGTATTGTCGCCAATATTCAGGCTTTGGCTCAGCCCGCGAATGAATGCATCGTTGCCAATAATGGAAGAATGCAAAACCACTTCATTCAGTTCTGCAAACGAACCAATAATGGAGTCTTTTACAATAGAGGCATTGATAACAGTATGCTCACCAATGCTAACGTTGGGCCCAATGATTGAATTATTGATCTTACAGCCTTCGGCAATGTTTACCGGCGGAATGATAACCGTGTTCTCGAAAGTGTGTTGTTGTTCTTTACCGGCTTCCTCATTCATTTGCTTCAGGAGAATGGCATTGGTAGAAAGTAAAGTTTCTTTCTTTCCGCAATCGAACCAATTATTTACCCGAAAAGCTTGGAAATGAATACCTGCTTCTATCATTTGCTGCAAAGCATTGGTAAGATGGTATTCGCCTTCTTCTTCAATTCGCGCACTCAAATGTTTATCGAGCGCTTCATACATTTCCCTTGTTTCTTTGATGTAATAAACCCCTACCATTGCCATGTTAGACTTTGGGATAAGTGGCTTTTCCACCATTCGAAGTATCTTATCGTTGGCATCTATTTCTGCCACACCAAAACTGCGCGGGTCGTCCACTTTTCGCACACCTATTTGAGAGATTTCGCTGTTGAGTAAATCCTTTATGTTGTAATCGAAAATGGTATCACCCAATACAATCAATACTTCTTCTTCTTTCACTGCTTCGCGCGTCAGCCATATTGCATGGCCAGTGCCGCGCCTATCGTTTTGGGTAACGAGGGTGTAAGAAAGTTTAGGATAAGTCTTGGCTATATATCGCTGAATTTTTTCACCGAGATAACCGATCACAAAAACAAACTCTGTAACGCCGGCCTCTAAAAGCTGATCTATAATAACACCAAGAATCGTTTTGCCTGCAATTGGGATAAGCGCCTTTGGCTGTGTATATGTAAGCGGACGAAGTTTGGTACCTGCACCTGCTACTGGAATAATGGCCTTCACAATCTTAGTTTTTCCGAGTGAAAATACAGAATAATGGTAAAGGGCACCGAAGCACCCTTTCCTATTTCAATACTATTTACAAAGTTGCTTCGAATGCTTTCAGCTTTTCCTGAAGCTTGCTAAGGTTTTTTGAAACGTCTTCAGACAAAGGTTTTATTTCAGTGTAAAGTTTGTTTTGAACCTCCAGTCTTTTTTTGCCTGCCGCCTTTTCAGGGCCGCTCAGTACATCTATTTTTCTTTTGGATAGCGCTACCGACTCATTCATTAAACTATTAAGCTGGAGCATAGTCTTTTTAACGAGTTCGGGAGAATTACGCGTCGCGTATGCAGATAGTTCATTTATCTTGGAGGCAAACAGCCTTTTATTGTAGTCGGGCATTGCGACTTTGGTGTCTGCATTAGCAACATTTTGAGCAACAACCGGCACTGCTGAAAATAAAACAAAGCTGCAAGCAATCATTAAACGTTTCATTTGCTACTGTTTTTGTGAAAATATAAAAAATAGAATCTTCCTAAAAGAGATAGGAAAGATAGGTGGTTCGTTGGGTTTTTGGGACAAATTTATACAGCACTCCTTTAGCTTTGCATAGGTGAAGAAGAGAAAAACATTATTTGTAGCGGTGACACTATTCGTTCTGTGTGTCGGAATGGTTTCGCTGCTCTACTCTTTTAACCAGCCCACAAACGTATCCTCACATGGGCAGTTGCGTATTTCTGATCCATTTAATATTGCGAAGGTTAATTCTGGTATTCGCTTGCTCCACACCGGCGATATTGTTTTGCGTACTGGTGCAGATGTTACGAGCTATATGTTCAGCCAAATGAATGAACACGATAAAACATATTCCCATTGCGGTATTGTAATCATTGAAAAAGGTTATCCTTTCGTGTATCACAGCATTGGTGGCGAAGACAATCCTGATCAGATTTTGAAACGTGACTCAGCCAACTTTTGGTTTTCCCCTGCAAATAATCTTGGTTATGGAATTGTTCGTTACAATCTTGATAGCACAACACTGCATTCCTTAGTAAAAATCACCCTTCAGTTTTTTAAAGAAAAAAGAAGGTTCGATATGGACTTTGATCTGCGAACGGACGACAAACTTTACTGCGCTGAATTTCTCTATAAAGCTTTGAACGAGGCAGTAGCCGACTCTCTCTTCATCAAGCCTTCGAAAATGTTTGGTTACACTTTTGTTGGCGTTGATAATTTGTTCCTCAACAGCCATGCAACCTTCATTTGTCAGGTTCGATATAAATGATACCTTTGCCTTCAAATTTTAAAAAACGAGCATACATGAAAAAACTCCTGCTTTCTCTTACCGCCGTGCTGGCATTTTCAATCGGAATGACAAGTTGTAATTCCGATTCTCCGAAAGCATCTGCAGATAAATTTCTAACGGGTTTGATGCACTACGATTACGAAGCTGCAAAAAGTGTTTCAACCGAGGAAACCAAAAAAATGATAGACCTTATGGCTCAGTTCTCTGCAATGATGCCGGATTCTATAAAGCAGGCTGCCAAGAAAACTAAGGTGGATATTAAAGACACTAAAGAAGAGGGCGAAAAAGCAACCGTTACCTACACTACTTCTGACGATCCTCAGGAAAAGAAACTAAACCTTGTAAAGGAAAATGGAAAGTGGCTGGTACAGTATAGCAAGATGGATAGCATGGGCGGGGAAGATATGTCTTCACCACCTGCTGAGGAACCAATTCTTTTTGATTCGACGGCTACTACCTCTCCAGCAGATGGAACTACAGTTGATACCGCACAGCAATAGTAATTACCACACACATAAATTTTGAAAGGGCTGCCGAGTTGGGCAGCTTTTTTCATTTCAACCCTACCCGCCAAAAAATAAATAAGCAAGAATAATAGAAGTGATAATTCCCACAAGATCTGCCAGCAACATTGCACCGATTGCATAGCGTGTGTTTTTTATTGCAACAGAACCGAAATACACTGCAACCACATAAAAAGTAGTGTCGCTTGATCCTTGCAAAATGCAGGCAAGTCTTCCCGCAAATGAATCGGCACCAAACGTTTTCATTGTGTCGAGCATCATGCCTCTGGCACCACTGCCACTCATAGGTTTTATTAATGCAGTAGGCAAACCATCAACAAAACGCGTATCCGTTCCAAGCATTGCCACAAAAGATTTCATTCCGTTTATCAGCACATCGAATGTGCCGCTGGTCCGTAGTAAACTAATTGCCACAAGCATCCCGACTATATAAGGGATGATTTTCACCGCTGTTTCAAATCCACCTTTTGCGCCGTCCACGAAAGCATCGAACACATCTATCTTCTTGTACAAACCCCCAAGCACTATGAAAAAGAAAATAGCGAGAATTATACCGTTGCTCAATTTTCCGGAAAACAATTGCGCAGATATGGAATCGAGCTGCATCACATAAGTAACCAACAAAGCAATCATTACAGAAATACCTCCAATCCATGCGAGTACAACAGGTTGCAGAAGATTTATTTTTTGCTTAAAACTTACAATGATCAGTGCGGCAATGGTTGCAGCAAAAGTTGCAATCATGCAGGGAATGAAAATATCGGTAGGAGTTTTTGCGCCAAGCCCGCTACGAAATGCAATGATCGTAACAGGTATTAATGTTAGTCCGGAAGCATGAAGCGCGAGAAACATGATTTGCGAATTAGAAGCCACTGCTTTATTCGGATTAAGCTCCTGTAAACTCTGCATCGCTTTCAGTCCAAATGGCGTGGCAGCATTATCGAGGTTTAAAAGGTTTGCAGAAAAATTCATCATCATGTGCCCGATGGATTCGTGTCCTTTGGGAATTTCAGGAAATACTTTTGAAAAGAAAGGACCAATAATTCTCGACAGGAAACGAACACCACCCGCTCGTTCCGCAATAGAAAGAAACCCCATGAACAAAGCCATAATACCAATAAGCGGAATGATGATGTCAATGACTGCATTCTTTGCCGTTTCAATAACACCATCAACTTTGCGAACCAGATTTTTCTGAATAGAAAGATAGGTTTGAACATCCGCTGTAGCATTCAATTGTTTTAGCAATGCGATGGAATCTGCGCTCAGGTTGTCGGTAAGAATTACACTTGCTTTTTGAATCGAATCAATTCGGTGATAGCCATATTCACTCAAAAATTTTCCATAATCGGCAGTAAGGTTTTGATTGACTGGCGAACCGACGGCAAAGTAAAAAACGCTATCGTATTTGTCGGAAGATTTCCCAACAATCATTCTTGAAAAAATCTTTTCATCGCCACCCACCATTCTTGCCAAAGCAACCAACACGGCTACGATGATAAATGCCGACCATATTCTGCTTAATGCCATTGACTAAAATTGTGAATGATAAATATTGAATTGTGGACTTAGGTAGTTTGCTTGGTTATCCATTTCGGCACATTGGGCGCTACATAGTTTTCCATTTTTTCCAGCAACTCAAAAACATCTTCGCTCACCACAATCATTTCCCTAAATACCTCTTTCAAAAAACCTTCTTCTATCATATTGTGAAAGAGCGCGAGTAGCGGTTCATAAAAGCCGTTTGTATTGAGGAGTCCAATAGGTTTTTGATGCAAACCAAGTTGTGCCCAGGTCATCATCTCAAAAAGCTCCTCCAGTGTTCCCCAGCCGCCGGGCATGGCTATAATACCGTCGCTGAGTTCGTGCATCTTCAGCTTACGTTCGTGCATGGTTTCTGTAAGTATCATTTCACTCAGATCTTCATGAGCTACTTCTTTGGTTCTAAGAAAATGAGGAATAACACCCGTCACTTTCCCGCCGTTTTGCAAAGCGCCTTCTGCCACTGCTCCCATCACACCAATTTTTGCACCGCCATAAACAAGATCGTATCCGCGCTCGGCGAGAATTGCGCCAAGTTGATAACCGGTTTCTTTATATGTTTCATTATACCCTTCGCTGGAGCCGCAGAAAACAACAATACTTTTCATACCACTAATGTAATTTGTCTGAACCGGAATTTTGTAGGATTGAACTGTCTGAATTGGGATTTATAGGATTGGAAAACTGTCTGAATTGGGATTTATAGGAATGGAAGATTACCGGGATTTTTTCTTTCAATCCTCATCCCTCAGTCCTCAATATTATTTTGGGGCTTTGCGGGAAATTGTCTGAACCGGGATGTACAAGATTAAAAGATTACCGGGATATTCTCTGTGTCTCATTTTCTCTGTTACCTCTGTGTGAAACAGAACACATGAAAACCACTACAACACCTCTATCTGATTTCGCAGCAAATCTTCAAACTCATCTCTCTTTCTTATCAACAACGCTTTGCCATCTTTTATCATTACCTCCGCAGGTTTTAAACGTGAATTGAAATTGCTGCTCATTTCAAAACCATACGCACCCGCATTGTGAAAGACTAAAAAATCTCCTTCCCGCACTTCATTCAATACTCTATCCCACGCAAAAGTATCTGTCTCGCAAATGTTGCCGACTACAGTATAAATTCTTTCAGAGCCTTGCGGATTGCTGATGTTGGAAATGCGATGATACGCATCATAAAACATGGGGCGAATAAGATGATTGAAACCAGAGTCAACGCCAACAAAAACTGTTGCAGTCGTTTGCTTGATCACATTTGCTTTTACAATAAAAGATCCGCTGTCGCTAACCAAATATTTGCCCGGCTCAAACCAAATTTCTAACTGACGATTATATTCAGACTCAAATTCTTTTACTGCTTCGGTAAGTTTTGCACCCAACGTTGCAACATCCGTAGCCTTGTCTTCTTCTTTATAAGGTACTTTAAAACCGCTGCCCAGATCTATAAAATCAAGCTCAGGAAAATGAACCGCTGCACTAAACATTACTTCGAGACTACGCAGAAAAACATCCACGTCTTTTATCTCACTACCGGTGTGCATGTGCAAGCCATGAATATGCAGCTTCGTGGTTTTTACTATGCGCTCAATATGCCGCATCTGATGGATAGAAATACCAAACTTACTATCAATATGTCCGGTGGAAATTTTGTAATTGCCCCCTGCTTCGATATGCGGATTGATGCGAATGCAAACCGGATAGCCACTCCCGAATTTGTTTCCGAATTGTTCGAGAATGGAAATGTTATCAATGTTGATGTTCACACCGAGTTTTTGCGCTTCGATGATCTCATTCAGATCAACGCAGTTAGGGGTAAACAAAATTTGTTTGGGTTCAAAACCAGCCTTTAGTCCAAGCTTTACTTCATTGATGCTTACACAATCGAGGTTAGCGCCAATGCTCTTCATGTACTTAAGAATGTTGATGTTGGTTAGCGCTTTGCAGGCGTAGAAAAACTTTGTCGGATGCCCTTTAAAAGCTTCCTTTAATTTGTTGTATTGCTCTGCAATTTTCTCTGCATGATACACATACAGCGGTGTACCAAATTCGTTGGCAACTTCAATAAGCTCCTCATTCGTTACTGGCTGAAACATAGCCCGCGAAAATAAGGAAAACCGGATGGCTGAGAATGTGTGTTTTACATGGCATCATTTTTACCTTTTAAAACAAACACATCTTTATGAAACAGATCGTCTCCATTTTATCATGTATGCTTTGTGCATCGCTGTTATTTTCCTGCGTGGGCAAAAAGAAATTTATTGCTTCGCAAAAGAATATTGAAGCACTAAGAATGGATAGTGTCAGACTTGAAAGATCAATTGCTGAAATGCAGGATAGGATTCGCCGGGCAGAAGCAGCAAACAGATCTACCAATGCGCAACTGGAAAATACTACACAACAACTCAGTCAGAGCCAGGAAGAAATAGAAGCGCAGAAAAGAAGACTGCAACAACTTCAATCGCTTATAGATCAGCAAAGAAAAAACACGGTGGCATTGCGCAAAAAAATTGCAGATGCGCTTGTGAATTTCGGCGACAATGAGCTTACTGTTTCTTTGAAAAATGGGAAAGTTTATGTGAGCATGCAGGAAAGTTTATTATTCCCATCAGGAAGCGCAACTGTAAATCCGCGCGGCAAGGAAGCGCTTGCAACATTGGCAAAAGCACTTAATCAAAATCAAGACATTAATGTAGAAATAGAAGGGCATACAGATTCAATTCCTATTAGCAAGAAGTACATAGACAATTGGGATTTGAGCGAAGCGCGGTCAACAGCTATTGCGCGAATACTGATCAAAGAATATTTTGTAAACCCTGCGCGCATTACTGCAAGTGGCAGAAGCGAATACGATCCGATAGCGAGTAACAGCACGCCTGAAGGCAGGCAAAGAAACAGGCGCACAGAAATTATACTTGAACCAAAACTCGATGAACTGATGCAACTAATAAGAGAATCACAGTGAAAAATGAAGAAGGATCACGCGCGTGATCCTTCTCTTATTCAGACAATTCCTTAATTCAATAAATTCCCGTTCAGACAAGCAACTTCTCTATCGCTTCATCATAAGCTTTCTTCCAGTCTTTGATGTGCCCCCAATCACCACCGTCTATGCGAACATGACCATCACCTTTTACAGTGCCTATTTTAGTAAATGGCTGACTACCCAAAGCGGTTTCAAATGCCTGTTGCTGCGCTGGACTCACACTTACAACCACACGGCTTTGCGCTTCGCCAAACAAGTAAGCATCTTTACGAATGCCTTTGTCTATTGTGATTTCAAAGCCAAGGTTTCTCTGCATACTACTTTCCACGAGTGCAACAAACAAACCACCTTCCGAAAGATCGTGTGCAGAGTTTATGCTTTTGTCTTTGCAAAGTTTGATAACTGTTTCCTGCAAGTTGTATTCTTCTTCAAGATCGAAGTGCGGGGCTGGGCTCATAGTTACCCCTACAAAATGATGCAGGTATTCTGAACAATTGATATCTTCTCTTTGTGTGCCGAGCAGGTAGATAGCGTCGCCTTCGTTTTTGAAGAACATCGTCATCTTATCGTCCACACTATCCAGCACCCCTACCATACCGATCGTTGGTGTAGGATATACCGGACCATCTTCGCTTTGGTTGTAAAAGCTTACGTTACCACCCGTAACAGGAGTACCCAACTTCTTACAAGCATCGCCCATTCCTTTTATAGCATGAACGAACTGATAATACACTTCAGGGTTGTAAGGATTACCAAAGTTTAAACAGTTAGTAATTGCTACGGGAATACCACCACTGCACACAATATTTCTCGCTGCTTCACTCACGGCTATCATAGCGCCTTTGTAAGGATCGGCAAATACATAACGGCTATTGCAATCGGTAGTGCACGCCAAAGCTTTCTTAGTACCATGCACACGTACTACGGGCGCATCGCTTGGTTCATTGGTGTGTGTATTACCAGTGCCCACCATGCTATCGTACTGTTCATACACCCAACGCTTGCTGGCAATGTTTGGCAGCTTTATTAATTCAAAAGCCACCGCAGCCATATCTGCCGGAACAGGCACTGTGTTCGAATCAAATTTCTTTATTTCTTCAAAATATTTTGGCTCACTGTACTCACGTTCATAAACGGGAGCGCCCCCGCCAAGCACCAGACTTTCCGCAGGCACTTCAGCAATCAGTGTATCACCCATGTAGTATTTCAAAGTCTTTTCTGTAGTTACTTCGCCAATCTGCACACAGTGGATATCCCATTTGTCAAATATCTTTTGCAGTTCTTCTTCTCTTCCCTTCTTCACTACTATCAACATCCGCTCCTGACTTTCGCTTAGTAGCATTTCCCAGGGCTTCATGTTGCTTTGACGTGTTGGAACTTTGTCAAGATGGATGATCATACCATGTTCACCCTTCGCACTCATTTCTGAAGTGGAGCAAGTGATACCCGCAGCGCCCATATCCTGCATTCCTACCAGTGCGCCGGTTTCTACTGCTTCAAGACAAGCCTCCAATAATTTCTTTTCTTCAAACGGATCGCCTACTTGTACCGCTGGCAAATCGTTCACACTGTCTTCGCTAATGTCTGCCGATGCAAACGATGCACCGCCTATGCCGTCTTTACCTGTTGATGCACCAACAATAAACACAGGATTGCCCGCACCATGACTCGTTGCGCTCACCATCTTACCGGCTTCAATAACACCAACGCTCATCGCATTCACCAGCGGATTGGTTTGGTAGCAGCTTTCAAAATAAATTTCACCGCCCACTGTAGGTACCCCAAAGCAGTTACCGTAGTGCCCAATGCCTTTCACCACACCCTTCAGCAGCCATTTGGTTTTTGGATTATCGAGCTTGCCAAACCGCAATGAGTTGAGCGCAGCAATAGGTCGCGCGCCCATCGTAAAAATATCTCTGTGAATGCCGCCCACACCCGTAGCCGCACCTTGGAAAGGTTCTATGGCGCTCGGATGGTTGTGGCTTTCAATCTTAAACACGCAGCCCCAGCCATCACCTATATCCACCAGACCGGCGTTTTCCTCACCGGCTTTCACCAGCAGGCGCTCACCATCGCGCGGTAAGGTCTTCAGCCATTTGATGGAATTTTTGTAGCTGCAATGCTCGCTCCACATTACGGAGTACATGGCTACTTCGTTGAAGTTGGGTGCGCGCCCCAGTATCTCTTTTATTTGTTCGTATTCTTCTTCGCGCAAGCCCAGTTTTTTGGCTTGCTCCAGTGTTGCCTCTTGCGGCTGATGAGTGGTCACTTCCATAGATTAGAAAGAAAGCGCAAAGCTACTATTTTTCACCTGCTGCGCTCAATATCTCGTGGTAGATTGATTGTGAAAAGCGAAAGTTTGTCGCTGCTATTTTATCAAGGATCGGTTTCACAGAGCTGATTATGCCATTCTGCTTTGCCCTTAGGATAATTCCGAACGTACCCGTATATAGGAGTTGAAGCCGTGCAGCAAGTTTGCGTGCTTTGTGATCGTCAAGAATAAGCAAAGCGTTTTGTTTTTCAATGGCGAGGGCGATGGCACTCGCTTCACCTTCTTCTGTTTCCAGCTTCAGCACCTGGAAGGTATGATCGTCCGCCAGTTCCTCTATAATTATCCAATCTGGCAGCGGGTTGCCGAATTCTTCAGCAATTATCGAAGTGGTACAAACAGTTTGAAAAACCGACTTCAATAGCTCAAGTTCTCCGATCTTATTCAGTAGGATGAAACAACTTGTGTCGGCAATAACAATATCATATCCTTGCTGCATCCGATCTTATGTCGCTGGCGGGATAGTTAAAAAGAGAAACATTATAATCAGCAAGCATTTCTGCAAAGGTGGTTTTTGAATAGCCTGCAACGGCTGCAGCTTCACCAAGTGACAGACGACCTGCTTCATATAGCTTTGCTGCAAGAAATTTTATAGTCTCCTTTGCGTCTATTTCTATTTTGTCGGGAAGATTGATGGTAAGCGTTTTCATGTAGTCAAATTTAATGAAAACTGTCATTAAAATAGAGCGGATGTTGATTCAAAAAAAAGTGATGGTTTGATGAAAGGTAAAAAAATCATAATTTACTTGCGCATTCATTCACCTTTCATTCTTTACGAACATGAAAAGAATATTACTGACTCTTCTGTTTTCCTTTTTTACAGTGGTATTATCCGCACAAACTACCGTTACAATTTGGCAATGGGCTGTTTCTTCAAATAGGTTGTACCCGAGAGCGGCAGCATCGGATGCTACAGGGAATATATTTGTCACGGGCTATTTCTATGGAACTGTTACCATTGGCGCGCATACAATTTCTTCAGGGTATCGCGACGTGTATTTAGCTAAGTACAACAGCAGTGGTACACTCCAATGGCTAAAGAGTGCTGCTTTCGGGACTACTTATGCGCAAGACTATGGTGCTGGTGTCGGGGTTGATGGAAGTGGTAATGTATATATAGCAGGTACGTTTCAGGATAGCGTGAAAATAGGTACACAAACCCTTTATGCCAGCCACGGTATTTGTTGGGCAAAATTCAGTTCAAATGGTACACTTATCTGGGCAAAGTCAGCAAATTCCAGTTTCAATTCATCTTCTGTCCCAATATTTATCCCACATTCTTTAACTGTAGATGTCAATAATAATTTGTATCTCCTCGGCAACTGCAAAAATCTGACATCAGCTAGCTTCGGCAGTGTTACATTATCGCCAACTGCCCGTGATATTTTTTTAGTCAAGATAGACTCTTCTGGCACTGCTGTTTGGGGACAAACTGCATCCGTAGGAAGTCCCACTCTCTCTGCAATATCGCCCGGATCTATTGCAGTAGATGCCGCAGGTGGAGTTTATGTATCCGGATCCTACTTTGGAAATACGCTTGGTAATACAATTTCTTTTGGAAACACAACGCTCACTCATGCGTCTTCTGGATCATTCAATGGATTTGTTGCTAAATACAGTTCTACGGGAAGCTTTCGTTGGGCTCATTCACTCCCTGATCCGCAAGAATCGAGAAGTAATGGAATTGCCGTAGATAAGAATTGTAATCTATATCTGGTGGGCACTCACAACGCAACAACAACGATTGCAGGAAGCTTGCTTTCTACAGCAGGTGGATTCTTAGCAAAATATGACTCTGCCGGCACAGGGTTGTGGGCTGTCCCAATTGGGCAAGATTCTGTTACTAGTCCAACAAGTATTACTATGGACGTAAACGACAATCCTTTTATAGCAGGAGTGTTTAGTACATTATCTCTGCCAATTGGTACATACAATCTTACAAACTCCGGCCATTCGGATTTATTTTATGCAATCTTTAGCGCATCCGGCGCACCGCTTTGGGCTACACGGGTAGGTGGCACATGGTCGGAATCTGGGTCTGCAATAACAGATAAAGCCGGTTATATTGTAACATTTGGAAGCTTTCTAAGCCCATCTCTTCCGTTTGGGAGCATTAACCTAAATCCTATTTCCCCTAGTACTTATACAGCCTACCTCGCAAAAATTGATGCCCCGTGCTCTATGGAGGTCTTCGACACACCATCTATCATTGCAAACGGTGATACACTTACTGTAACTCCCACATTTTCATTTTACCAGTGGTATCGGAATGGTTTACCCATACCGGGTGCCACGGGTCAAACTTATAAAGCTACACAAGGGGGAAATTATTTTGTGAGGGTTACCAATAGCAGTTATTGTCAGGCTTTATCCAATACGATAGCCCTTGCAACAAGCATAAGTGATCCTAATACCTTAGCTACGATTTCTGTTTCCCCCAACCCCGCAAGCACCGAAATTTCGGTAAAAGCAAATACTCGAATCGGCAAGATTGAAATCATGGATAATTTCGGAAGAGTAGTTGCGAACTACCTTGTCGAAAGTTCAGAAACTAAATTACAATTGGGAAATTTGGCTAATGGTATCTATTTTCTCAAGTCGGAACATAATTCTAAAGTGATACGAATCGTTAAGCAATGACGTAGTTCAAAAACTCTTCGTGTGTACAGACCATGTCTGCATCCCCCAAAATGGCGTTGACATAAACAAGCTGAAAATAGTGCGCCCGCATTGAAAGATATATTTCTACCAAACGACAAAGGCTTCAAACTTTCGCTTGAAACCTTTGTCTGTCTTGTGGTCCCACATGGGCTTGAACCATGGACCCCCTGATTATGAGTCAGGTGCTCTAACCAACTGAGCTATAGGACCAATCCCCGATTTGGGGGAAGGAGTGCAAACCTACAAAAAAAATGTTTTCAAGTCTTTTGTTTATAAATATTCCGCCGAAGATTCTGTACTTTTTTCCATTCTGCAGTTCTATACATTCCTAATGCGTTACTTATTTTTGCGCCATGTTAAAAGGCATCAGGCATATCATTTTCGATCTGGGCGGAGTATTGATAAATCTCGATTACACACTTACCGAAAAAGCGTTTGTTGATTTAGGAATTGAAAATTTTCAGGCGCTATATTCCCAAATGAAACAAACATCTCTGTTCGATGATTTGGAAACAGGAGTAATTAACAGAGATAAGTTTGTTGCGGGAATAAAAGAGTTTTGTTCCGCTCAACTCAACGACCAACAGATTTGCACAGCCTGGAATGCTATGCTTTTAGATTTTCCTTTACGCCGTCTTCAACTTCTTCAACAGCTACGTCCCTACTTCGATCTTGTGTTACTGAGTAATACAAATGAAATTCATGAAGAGGCTTTTAATAAGCTGCTACATGAAAGCTACGGTGTGAATCTTGCAACCTACTTCGACAAAGTTTATTATTCACACAAAGTTGGAATGAGAAAACCAGACACTCAGATTTTTAAAAAAATTCTGGACGAAAATGGCTTTGAACCAATTCACACGTTGTTTATAGACGACAGCCCGCAACATATTGAGTCCGCAAAAACTTTAGGCATTCAAACCATTTTTCTACAGCCGGGAATGACGATTGAAAAAGACGTTTTTCTACCTAAAACCAGCAAATAATTTGGATTAGAAATCTGTTCCGAGTGAGAATATCCACATGGGTTTAGAGGTTTGTTGCTCAATATTCCACGCTGCATCAAGCCTCATAAAATAACCAAAAAGCATAGTTCTAATACCTCCACCATATCCTACCGCAATTCCATAATCGGGAGAAGGAAGTGAGATGCTAATCTGAGGAATACCGCCAGTGGTAAAACGATAATCTTCGCTGTTACTATTGGGAATCCATCCATTCCAGGCAGAGCCTGCGTCTGCAAACGCAATTAACTGTAGGTTTTTTAAAACCGCGCTTTGAATAGGACGTTTGAGAATGCTGGTAAGAACCGGCGCACGTAGTTCTGCATTTATTACGCCAAAAGTATTGCCTCTTCGTGCATTTTGAGGATAGCCTCGTAAATTATTGGCTAATGCCTGAAATGCAAAATTCTGACTGGTAGGTGGCGGCATAGTGCTCTGTTTAGCAAAAAGCCAGTTATCTACTCCTCCCATTAAATAGTTGATTTGCTGATTGCCTCCTGAATGTGCATAAGCAAGGCGAGATGCAAAAACGATATTTTTAAATATGGGTTGGTAGTGACGCACATCAAGTCCTATATTATAAAAACCTCCGTTTGGCGCACTCAACCGATAAAAATATTCCCCGTAAATTTTGTAGCGCAGTCCTTTAAAAATATTCAATGTCGGGTTGATCGTATTGTCAAACACATACTCGGCGCGGCTCATTGTCCAGTATTGACGGCTCCCTTCCAGATATTTAAGCGCAATTGTATCTACAGCTTTAAAGTCTTGTTTGTCTTGCCGGAAAGCAAGATAAAGTTTGAAACTTCTGATTCTGTCTAATGGGTAAGAAATATGCCCTTGTAAAAGATTGGAAGCGAGTTTACCCACATACGGGCCCAAATCTGTTCCTTCTATTCCATAGGAATAATAGTTAACATCGCGCAGAAATAATATTCCCCAATCCACTCTGCGTTTAAAATTTTCATACTGGAGAAAATAGGTAGTACCTGAAAGATTGATAGGCAATTTGAAGCCGCCTGTAAATCGGTGATCTTCCATTGCATCATCTAAAGTAACTGTGATAAGCCCACTCAGGTTTTGATTGGGTGGAAGGCCTCCAAGCGCCCCTGCGGGTTGATATTTGTTGAATAGAATACTGTTGTCAACTCTTACCGTAAAAAAATCTGGTTTAAAAGAAAGACGATAGGGCTGTGCGCGAAGTTTTATGTAGGTACTGTCCACAAAAATAGAATCTATATCGCTCGCAGGGTAAGGATCAGAAGTTACAAGAGATGCTTCAGGCTCGGAAGTATCAGCTATTGCTATTTCGGATTCTGTTGGTACTTCAGACTTTCTTTTGTTCTCATCCTCTGCAAATTCAGACTGAAAAACATTTCCTGTTTCAAGTATAGTTTCGCGCGGCTTTTCAAATTCAATAACGGTGTTTTCATTGTCGGTAACGGGGGCAATATTTATTTCATTAGCTACAGAAAGGGAAGTGGGTTGAAGGTTTTTTTCGGTTGCATTAATGCCCGGTATTTCTAATGGTTTGAAATAAACTTTGTATGCATCACCTACCTGCACTACGTCTGCAACCTGATTGCTTGCAGGGTTGTATTGATGCGAAATGATGCTTTGAGAATAATTTGTGACAGGTACTGCATAAGCCGAATCCATGTTATTCTTATCCCGCCCGAAGAGAACAACATATTTGTTGTTGATCCCGTTCATGTCATTCAGAAAAGCGAAATGATCGCTGCCATATTGAATAGGTTGGGTGATGGTTCCTTTAGTAATAAAGGATGCCTGTAGCAATTCTTTACGCTTCGTTTTCGTGTCGTAAAAAAACAGGTTCATCGGTCCCGTAGGAAGTTCATTCATTGCTATCGGAACATTCAGATTTGGTACGGGGCGGTTTGACAAAAACAAAATTCCCCTCCTCGATCCGCCACTTACAAACCAAGGCTGCATATCATCCCACGCATCACTGGTGATAGGGGTAATACGCGCGCGTTTTATTGTGAATTCATACAAATCTGTCTGACTTTTCTTTACCGCAGAGAAAACCATTTTGGTATCATCTTCCATAAATGACATTCCAAGCACACGGTCAAAACGATTGTGCGGAACAATGTAATCTTCAAGTTTTGCATTGAGTGAGTTATAAATGCGTAGCCTCGTTTTTCTTCCCTGACGGTAGAGCACAGCGAGCTTGTAACCATTATTACTCCAGGCAAGTAAAGGGTAATCCGGGTCGGGAGGCTCATTGTAGTCGTGCGAACCGCCGAATATAATGATTGACTTTCGCTCTTCGTGCTGGGTATTCTGAATTACAACTTTAAACTGCCCCTCCTTCCATTCTACATAAGCTACATCATTACCGCGCGGCCCTACCTTTATGTTTCGTATTTCCCGTGGATGTTTCGGTACCGGTATATCAATTATAGACTTGTTGGCATTGCTATCGGGGTGTTCTTGTACTATGGCATCTTTCTCATACACCATGTTGTAGAAATTGATCACCGAATCGTATGCGTCTTTTACCTTTAAACCCAGGGTAAGCTTTAAACCTTGTGGCAAACTACTTTTTAGCTGCATGTTATAAAGCAGGTTCTTCACAGTGCCTTCGCCATAACTTTCAGAGATAAACTTCCAGAATGCCTTTCCTGCAAGTTCGGGTTCTTTTTCTGCCAGGTGATAAAAGTCTGGTTTGCTTTGTGCCTGCAACAAATTCTTCCAATCCGTTTCTGTTTTAGCATCCCACCCATCTACCAGATAAGCTATAAATCCATCGGTTGTCCACTGAGGTAAGTTTAGCAATACCGCATTCTTCACCATCTCACGAAAGCTTTCACCAAACAGCAATCGCTGCATCACCACCCGGCTCATGCCAGAGCGCAACTGCCTGCGCACATCCGTATGCACACCTGTAAAATATACCACCAACTTATCGCCTACCAGATTCACCGTTCCCGCAGGTACGTTTTGTAATTGCGAGTCATACTTTCTCCCTATGTTCGTTTGCCGGTAATGATCGTAATTGTTGTACAGAATAATATTAAACCTATTCGGAAACTTCCCCCCCATCTTCCTCTCCACAATCTTTATATCCTTCTCTGCCTGCTCTGCCACATACCGCGCCAACTGCCTACCCGCAGCATCATAATGATAAATACGAAAATGCTCCGTATCAAAAAACCGCCAATCATACTTACGCGTCTGAATCCTATTTTGCCCAAACGTCTCCATATACGTCTGCCCTCGCACCGATGCCACCTCACCAGCCAGCACCGCCACCGCAGCCATTATTAATACCTTCACCCTTATACTAATACCCATACAAATACCCCCATCCACCCATAAAATGATATGTTTGCAAACTAAATTACTAAAAAAACATCCTAAAAAATGTTACAACTACAATCTTTCACATTCAACCCCTTTCAGGAAAACACCTACATCATCTCAAACGAAAAAAACCAATGCTGGATTATAGACCCCGGAATGTATGACACAACCGAGACAAACCACCTCATCACCCATATAGACCACAACCACCTCACCCCCCAAGCCATCATCAACACCCACACACACATAGACCACATCTTCGGCGTCCAACCCCTCAAAGACCGCTACAACATACCCTTTCACATCCACCACGCCGACCTCCCCGTACTTCAAAACGCCCCCGCAGCCGCCGCCATGTTTGGCCTACAACTATCCGCCCCCCCACAGCCCTACTCATTTATAGACCACCACCAACCCCTCCACCTCGGCACCCACACCCTCCACATCACCCACACCCCCGGCCACTCCCCCGGCAGCATCTCCCTCTACTACCCCGAAGGCAACTGGGTAATAAGTGGCGACGTTCGCTTTCGCAACAGCATAGGCCGCACCGACCTCCCCGGCGGCAACCACCACACCCTCCTCTCCAGCATCCGCACCCCCCTCCTCCCCCTCCCCCCCCACACCACCGTATATTCAGGCCACGGCCCCACCACCACCATTGCCGAAGAAATAAAACACAACCCCTTCCTCCAAACCCCCTAAACCCCCCGCCCCCATATTTTTTCTTTTTTGCTCCCGGCTCCATTACTACTATTAGGCCGCCGTTGCGTCGCACTCTTGTA